>ERZ827516.262-NODE-262-length-61915-cov-4.717895_pt1 | contig 61915 bp, 75 predicted proteins | sample MGYA00519703_ERZ827516 | MGnify/ENA primary metagenome ERZ827516 (study PRJEB31778, sample SAMEA3449337) | human gut metagenome | biome: human gut; feature: human-associated habitat; material: faeces | place: United Kingdom | collected 2010/2012 ...
CTTCCAAGGGGTGCCAATAACAGGACTCGTCATGTGTACTCCTGTACTCCTGCACTGTGATGTGCGATTGTTTATTTCCTTAGGTCATGAGCCATGCCTAAAACCTTGCGGTTACGCGGTATGCCTCATTTCCAGTCACTTGCACATATTACGAGCGCGGTTCGACTTTTTGCTGTTTTTTTGCGACTGTGTGTTCAATTGTTATTTTTCTGTACGCAAATGTGTGCTTTTATCGGGATTTTTGTGCGTACTTCACACTCTATCAAAAAGATTGAAAAACGGCTCAAAATCAACGTTTTTAGTCGGTTAACACATGTTTCCCACGTTCGTTTCCCTAGATACACACGCGGCGTGTTGAGTAGGTGGGAGTAAGCAATTGTGAGATTCGTTCATTCTCCGTTCACGTGTTTCCAATGTCTCCTTGCAACGTCACAATAGAGCAGTTAGTATTGTTCGTTTCTTGATACCTCATATTAAAGGGAGAGTGTTATGGCTGCAGGTCCTGTGCTCGTTGTCGATTTCGGAGCCCAGTACGCCCAGCTGATCGCACGTCGCGTGCGTGAGGCCAATGTTTATTCGGAGCTCGTGCCGCATTCCATGCCGGTCGATGAGATGCTGGCCAAGGATCCGCAGGCCATCATCCTGTCCGGTGGCCCCGCTTCCGTGTTCGAACCGGGCGCTCCGCGCGTCGACAAGAAGCTGTTCGACGCGGGCGTTCCGGTGCTCGGCATCTGCTACGGCTTCCAAGCCATGGCATACGCGTTGGGCGCGGATGTCGACAAGGCCGCCCTGGGCGAATACGGCAAAACGGAAACCACCATCGACAAGGCGGAGGGTCTGCTCGACGGCTCTCCCGCAGAGCAAAGCACGTGGATGAGCCATGGCGTGGCCGTCAAGACCGCGCCGGAAGGCTTCGAAGTGCTCGCCCACACCGAAGGCGCACCGGTCGCCGCCATGCAGGACGAGTCCCGCAAACTGTACGGCGTGCAGTGGCATCCGGAAGTCAAGCACACTCCGATGGGCCAGAAGCTCATCGAGAACTTCCTGCACAAGTGCGCCGGCCTCGGCGATAACTGGAACGCGTCCAACATCATCGAGGACCAGGTCAAGAAAATCCGCGAGAAGGTCGGCGACGCCCAGGTGATCTGCGGCCTGTCCGGCGGCGTCGACTCCGCCGTCGCGGCGGCTCTGGTGCACAAGGCCATCGGCGAGCAGCTCACCTGCGTGTTCGTGGACCACGGCCTGCTGCGCAAGGGCGAGGCCGAGCAGGTCAAACATGATTTCGTCGAGGCCACCGGCATCAAGCTCATCGCCGTGGACGCCTCCGAAGACTTCCTCACCGCGTTGAAGGGCGTGAGCGAGCCGGAGAAGAAGCGCAAGATCATCGGAGAGAAGTTCATCCGCACCTTCGAGAAGGCGCAGCGCCAGGTCATCGAAGAGGCCGGCGCCTCCGGCAAGGAAGTCAAATTCCTCGTGCAGGGCACGCTGTATCCGGACGTCGTAGAGTCCGGCGGCGGCGATGGCGCGGCCAACATCAAATCGCACCACAATGTGGGCGGCCTGCCGAAGGACATCAAATTCCAACTCATCGAGCCGCTGCGCACCCTGTTCAAGGATGAGGTGCGCGCCATTGGCACCGAACTCGGTCTGCCGGATGAGATTGTCTGGCGTCAGCCATTCCCGGGTCCGGGTCTCGGCATCCGCATCATCGGCGAAATCACCAAGGAACGTCTTGACCTGTTGCGCGAAGCTGATGCCATCGCACGTGAGGAGCTTTCCAAGGCCGGCCTCGACCGCGACATCTGGCAGTGCCCGGTCGTGCTGCTTGCCGACGTGCATTCCGTGGGCGTGCAGGGTGACGAACGCACCTACGGCTCGCCGATCGTGTTGCGTCCGGTGTCGTCCGAAGACGCCATGACCGCCGACTGGTCGCGTATCCCGTACGACGTGCTCGCCACCATCTCGACGCGCATCACCAACGAATGCCGTCAGATCAACCGCGTGGTGCTCGACTGCACTTCCAAGCCGCCGGCAACCATCGAATGGGAGTGAGCCACAGGCTTGACGCATAACGGAAGGGGCTTTCCACAAACTATTCTTGTGGAAAGCCCCTTCCGTTATGTTACGGAAACAAGTCCGCTCTCGTCAGACGGACCGAACGTCCCCCGACGTCACTTTTGCATATCCGTCAAACAAGCATGTCATTCCACAGATCCACGAAATTCGGTAGGGTTTTCGCCGTCGTGGCGACGTTCTTCACTTGGATGCCTTTGATGCGTAGGCCAAGCATCGCCGCGAATGTGGCCATACGATGATCGGCATAAGTCTCCATCACGGATGGTCTAAGACGATTCGCCGACACAGGGGTTATCTCCAATCCATCGGGCAGTTCGTGGGCAGCTCCCCCAACGCGCGTAATCTCGTTGGCCAAAGCCTCCAGACGGTTCGTCTCATGCCCTCGTAAATGACCGATGCCGATCATGCGGGTAGGCTTGTCCGCAAAAACCAGAATCGCTGCAAGCGACGGCGCGATCTCACCTGCCGCCGTCAGGTCGAAATCACCTAGGCCGCTGACATGGCCGTTGCCGGTCACTTCGCAGTACCGGACGTCGTCAATCACCGGGAAGCTGACCTCGGCTCCCATATGTTCCAAATATCCCGGAAGCATGCCTCCGGGTTGCGTAGTGGATTCCGGCCAATGAGGTACGCGCACGGTTCCTCCGGCGATGAGCGCTGCGCCAAGGAACGGAGCGGCATTCGACAGGTCAGGTTCGACCGTCACAGTTTCGGGCAACTGCACGGCTCCCGGCTGCACGGTCCACACGCGAGCGTGTTCGTCTGCGTTGACACGCACGCCGGAACCATGCAGATCGGCCACGGTCATGCGAATATGCGGCAAACTCGGCGTCTTCTCCCCCGTGTGATGCAGTTCCAAACCGCCTGGCACTCGAGAGCCGATGAGCAATAGTCCTGAAATGAACTGCGAGGATCCCGAAGAATCAATGCTGACCACACTCGGCTCGGCGCACTGGCTCACCGTTTGAGGTGGAGTGATTGTAAATGGCAGTCGACCTTCCTCGCCGTGGTATTCGATACATGCCCCCAACTGTTCAAGACCGTCCAACACCGGCTTCATCGGACGCGCGTACGCCTGCTCGTCACCGTCGAAAGCCACAGGACCGTCCGCGAACATGGCAAGACCGGGCACAAAGCGCATCACCGTTCCCGCAAGACCGCAGAACACCTTCGTACCACCGTGGAACCGGCCGTCGGACGGCGGCACCACTGTAACCGTGGTGTCAACCTGCTCGTCGATTTCGCAGCGCACTCCCAACGCGCGCAACGCGTCCATCATCAACTCGGTGTCACGCGAGCGCAACAGACCGACCAATCGCACGGGTCGATGTCCGAGCGCCGCGAGAATGAGATAACGGTTCGACAGTGATTTGCTGCCCGGTACCACCACAGTGGCGTTCAACGGTTTGCCGGCATACGGTGCCAGCCACAGGTTCTCATGAAGTGCTTCCATATGGTTCATGGTAGCCAAACCATGTGGAAAACGCCGCGCCCGTCTCGCATAGGTCGTCTTCCTGGCATGTTCCACAAATACATTCCTTTTTCATAAGACAACGCAATGTAATACGATGCTGTCATGAAGCATTTCATTTCACGTTGGTTGGTTTTGACCATTGCGGCCGGGATCATGGTCACACTGCTTCCCGGCATGCACGCCGTTGGCGAGCCACCCATTCTCGGCATCGGCGCGTTCGCGTTATTCCTTGCGTTGATCAACGCGTCGATCAAACCGATCGTGCACACCATCGCATTGCCATTTTCGATTCTCTCGTTCGGACTGATCGCGTTGATCATCAACTGGCTGTTCATGGAGCTTGCGTCTTGGCTGGCCATAAGCCTGTTCGACGTGGGAGTAACCATCGATGGATTCTGGTGGTCCGTAATCGGATCTCTGATTATGGCCATCGTCTCCGGCATTGTCGGCACCGTCATTCAGGACTGATGCGATCGCGTATATAACTAAATGTCCTCCGCAATCTATCCGATTGCGGAGGACATTACTTTCGTTGTCGGGCTGACAGGATTTGAACCTGCGACATCCTGTTTTCGCGGGGTGTTTCTTGGTTGGATTGAATGGCTTTTGCTGAGCCCAATATCGTTGGAAAATGGCGGTTCTTGATTTTTGGTTGTTTTTGTTGAGCCGACTGGGATTGGCTCATCGTGACGGTCATTGTTACTGGTTTTTTACTGGAATCGACCGTCGTGGAGCTGGTGACAGTCGGCGTGTCATAATCTTCCGAATGAGCTTCCTGTCATCGTTCACTGGCTCTTAGGGCCTCTTTTGAATCTACATCTCGGACAACTTTAATAAGTTGCTTAAGCAACCATAGCAAACGCAAAACTCCATGTATACAAAACAATATCGAAGCTTCAAAAAACCAAGGGGCTAACCAAGCGTCAGCCATCATGCTAGACAAAGAAGCGAACAGTGCACAACCAGCACTTAGAAAACCGCTGTAGCTAATAGACATCCAATTATCTACAAGTGCATCGCCGGCAGCAATTCTCAAATTTCTAAATGCTTGCGGCTGCGTTGACAATCCAAATACAACTATGACACCAGCAAAACTTGCTTGAAGTGCTGCTACGCTAAGCATAGCTAAATAAAGATCATTTGCTTTATCGCTCTTGCGTAGCATTTCTGAAAAATCAACGATAATTCCACACTTAATAAGAATAATTTGAACTGCAATCAATAGTATTATTAATAAAGTAACAAGCGATGGTTTATCTTTGAGCTTTCCTATGATTGCATTCATGGCGTTTCCGCCTCCTGTTAATATTCATTTGATCTTTTGCGGAATTTACCAATAGCTTCTAGCATGCCGGAAAGAATGATCTCCGGAGTCATCTCATCATCTTTCATGGATCCAAAGTCCGCGTCTTCTGTGAGGTGCTCCTTTATGAAATCCACTGGTTCGATGATGGGTTTATTGGATTCTGGATTTGCTGGATTTGCTTGAAGTGTTTTAGCCTTTAATTTTGTCACCCAGCCTTTAGAAAGCATATCTTTAATGGGGTGTTTGGCAATATTATTGTTCGTTAATATAGACAAAGCTTGTTTTCGCATAGCTTCGGTCGAATTGCTTACTACTGTCGCGCGCCCCATGCTGATGCTCATATCAATTTTTACGTTGGCGTAGTCGCTTTCATCAATCGTTGATGCCGCTTCTGCAGCAGCACGTTCAATCGAACTAGTTGAGTTTGGATCCGGCTTTCCCTCAAATCTGACCTCAAGGCTCTTTACCCCAAGTGATTCATTCAACTTCTGTCGGGCATCATTTCGGAGAACGGGCTGGAGCTCAAAGGACTTTCCGGTTGCGGGCATATCCGATTTTAGGGACACCCAATCTGCAATAGCTGATGGCATGGGTCCCGACGATGAACGCAATAATGCTATATACGGTGTGCCAGAAACTGGCAACAAATACGTATATTCTAAAATTGAAATGATGCCGGTTTGATCTCTGCGCGTGGCAAGATTAGAAACAGATCCTGAAGCGTCACCAGCTTCAGGCCAATCAGATAGCTCTCGGTTCTTTGTCAAGTGCATGTAGAAAACTGCTGGAGAATAGCATGATTCACATTGCCCAGCTATCTTACGACCTCGAATTTCAAAGGCTTGTGATTCTTTTTTGCAAGAATTCATGAACCGTTGCCAAGCATCAGCACTCCAAGTGTGTCTGGTTCCATCTTTGTCGATCTCAACACCTGCGTAGAAGCGTACTTTCTTTGCCATCTTGTGCTCTCCAACTTCGGGTAAGCTTACAGTCGCTAAGTTACAGCTTTACCCAAGTATCCCATGTACGCTCGTTTGCGCGAGTAAACGACACGCCTCAGACATCAAGCAATACATGGATCTGTCCAATGAAAATGTCAAACTTGTTTTAGACATTAAGCAATAAGAGATCCATAGGATGGTGAGGAACGATGATGAACACACTGGTTGAGGAAGCCACGCTCCAGTTCCTTCAAGAATCCAAAGGTCTCTTTGATAACTTGCCGATGTTCGGCGTGGATGCAGGAGACCTTATCCTTCAGATCAAATCAAACAACACCTCCCTTCCTGAACTGCGCAAGGAACCGGAATGGCAGCAGGTCTACACTCTCTTGATCAAAAAGAGTGAGAAGGACCCCTCTTGGTGGCGCACCCCGCTTGGGAATTATGCGGCTCAAAACATGCCGATCGAGGATAGAACCATCACCAAGTCGGAGGCCGCAAAAATACTAGGTGTGAAGAATGCTACAGTTGCCACTTTGGTTCGGCGCGGTACGTTGCGTTCCGATAACGGCAATCCGTTTCTTTCTGACGTGCTGGAGCGCATGCTTTCTCCTAAGAAGGCTGGTCGTCCACGTGCGAAAACAAATGACGCTCAAGCATCAGCTAGGGTGCCCAATGGCCGAGTGAAGCCTATCCTGAAGTGGGCTGGCGGCAAATCCCAGATGCTTGACGTGCTTCTTCCGAAAGTTCCGGCGCATTATGGCAAATATATTGAACCATTCTTCGGCGGCGGTGCGCTGTTTTTCGCGCTTCGCCCTAAGAACGCCGTGATCGCGGACAGCAACCCCGAACTTGTGAACCTATATATGCAAGTAAGGGATCATGTCGAAGAAGTGATCACCATTCTCGCTGGATGCAAGAACGAGCGAGAGCAGTTTCTCAAGGTTCGCTCTCTGGATTGGACAAAACTGTCGCCGGTAGAAGCTGCGGCGCGAACGATCTACCTGAACAAGACCTGTTTCAACGGCCTGTATCGAGTCAATCGCAAGGGACAGTTCAATACTCCATTCGGAAAATACAAGAACCCGAAAATCTGCGACGCTCAGGCTCTGCGTGAAGCTTCCAAAGCGCTCCAGAATGCCGCAATTGTCTGCGGCGACTATGCCGCCATGCTTGCCGAATACGCCGAACCAGGTGACTTCGTGTTTCTTGACCCGCCGTACATTCCGGTTTCCGAATACTCGGATTTCAAGCGCTATACGAAGGAACAGTTCGAGATCTCAGACCATTCACGGCTTGCAGTTGAATTCTCCCGTCTGCATTCGCTGGGATGCCATCTTCTGCTGACCAACTCGAATCATCCGCTGGTCCATGATCTGTATGGGCAATACGAGATTCAGGTCATTCCTACGAAACGTTCCGTAGCATGCAGGGCAAGCAGCCGCACGGGAGAAGACACACTAGTCATTGCCGAACCAGAGCCCAAGACCCTGGCGGCGGCTCTGCCGGAAAAGAAAAACCTATCCAGGCAGGTTGAGCTATATCCGCCAACCCGTTTCATGGGTTCCAAGCAGAAACTGCTCACTGAACTGTGGAAAGTTGCATCCAGATTCAACTTCAACTCGGTCGTGGATCTGTTCTCCGGATCGGGCATCGTCAGCTACATGTTCAAAGCGCAAGGCAAACAAGTCATAAGCAACGACTACATGGCCATGAGCGCCACCTTCACCAAGGCGATGGTGGAAAACCAGAACACGACTCTGCCTTTGCAAGAGGCAAAGGCCTTGCTAAAGGACTGCCCGACCGACGATTTCGTGTCGAATACCTTCAGGGGACTGTATTACACGGACGAAGAAAATCATCTGATCGACGTTCTTCGCACGCGTATCAAAGACATCGAAGATCCCTATCAACGGGCCATAGCTATGACCGCATTGATTCGTGCCTGCACGAAAAAACGCCCGCGTGGTATCTTCACTTACACCGGACACCGGTACGACGATGGACGCAAGGATTTGAAGAAGACACTTGCCGAGCAGTTCCTCGAAGCCGTTGAAGCGGTGAACAACGCCGTCTTCGATAACCATCAGCCGAATAAGTCCATTCGCGGCGATGCTTTGCTGCTTGAGGCAAACCATCCTGACCTTGTATACATGGATCCTCCGTACTACTCGCCATTGTCGGATAACGAATATGTACGGCGCTACCATTTCGTCGAGGGACTTGCATGCGACTGGCAAGGCGTCACGATGCAGGAACATACCAAGACCAAGAAATTCAAGTCCTACCCGACCCCGTTCTCTTCCCGGACAGGGGCTGCGGACGCATTCGACAAATTAATCGAGCGATTCAAGGATAGTATTCTTATCATCTCCTATTCTTCCAACAGTCAGCCGACAAAAGAAGAGATGCTGAGGATCCTTGGTCGGCATAAGAAGAATGTCGAAGTCGTTCCCGTTGACTACCGATACTCCATTGGCACCCAACATAAAGGTGCGGCAAACAGAAACAAGGTCGAAGAGTACTTCTTCCTTGGCTGGTAATCATAAGGCTAATGCCCATGACGCTGAGTTGACTGTAAACTGAAGTCATGGGCAAACCGATAACGATCTGGCAACTGGGCAACACTGGATTACGCAATCCGATGCGCATCTGGGAGGGCCTGAAGCTGTTCGCCGAGTCCCCGTTCAATGGGAACCTGCGAGGAAGCAACGAAGAACGATTCCAAACACTGCTCAATCATGCCGGCTTGGTTAATTCGACCGGCGAAGCAGAAGACACCAGCAGCTATGCAAGAAAATGGCGGTTAATGTTCGCCCGTTTTGGGTTCATTTACCCGCAAGTCAAAAAGAAGGACGGCAAACAGGAAGATCTCGGCCCTCAAGACCAGGTGACACCATTCGGCGAGACCTTCCTCAAAGCCGACACCTATCCTGCACAGCAGGAATGCTTCTTACGTTCGCTGAGTCTTGAGCAGACCAAAGTTCCAGGAGATCTCGGCTTCTTTTCCCCGCTAAGGTGGATATTGGCGGTGATGCTGGAACTTGAAAAGCGTACAGGCACCAGTGAAATCAGCCGAATCGAATTCTCGCTATGGGGTCATACCACCGATCCCAGCTATGACATCAACGATGTCGTAAACCATATCATCGATCTGCGAGAGCGTCGCAAGAAAGCAACAGCCAAGCGTAGGTTCGACGCCGACGAAATCAAGAAGCGCGGCCAGGATTACAACAAGAAGAGTGATAATTTCACTGATTACAGCGATATGAACATGCGCTACCTTCGTATCAGTGGAATCGTCCAAAGGAAAGGGCGAGGCCTTGTCATCGTTCCGGCCAAGCACTTCCTAGCGGAAAAGCTGGCCTCAACAGCATTGAGCCGTCGCCCAATTATGAACGTATACAGGGAGCTCTGCCATGGCGCGTCCTTGCCTATGGATGATCTTGAGACCGCCAAGGCTTTGCTTCTCGATATGGAAGCACAGCTGAAGAAGAACCATGTGTATTACGATCTCGGAGATCGCCCGGTATCGACGGTACCTGAGATCAATGCAGCGCGCCTCCATCTCGAAGAACTCTGGCAGAAAACCGACGAAATCAACTACGCCGCCAAACAGCCAGAACAGTGGCAGGAGATCTCCGACTACATGACACTGTTGATCAAAGGCGGCGGCAAGAAGATCGATGACGCCGATGAGGACAACGGCATCGAAGTACCGAAAGATGAAACTCCGGCATATCTCGAATGGGTATTATGGCGTGCCGCGCTCGCCTTCGGAAACCTCGTCAACCATCCCAGCGATATGCGAGGTTTCCGATTGGACTCGGACTTCCTTCCCGTGTCGGCGGCGGGCGGCGGACAAGGAGACCTGTACTGCGAATACGATAAATTCACCATTCTGACTGAAGTGACTATGTCCACAGGCTCCCGCCAGGAATCCATGGAAGGCGAACCTGTAAGACGACACGTATCCGATGCAGTGCTGAAGTATGGGAAAAACGACATTCCAGTGTACGGACTGTTCATCGCAGTCAAGATCGACACCAACACTGCTGAAACTTTCCGCCACGGCGTATGGTATGCAAAAGGCGATGTCAAGCAACGACTAGACATACTGCCTTTGACGCTTGCGCAATTCCAGAAATGCTTTATCGCACTGTTCCAGAGCAACGAAAGCGCCAAACACGAGAAAATCAAAGAGCTGATTGAAGTGTGCGAAGCCCAGAGAGATCTCATGGAAGCTCCCGCTTGGAAGAAGTATATAGATCAGACGGTGGAATCTGGCATATGAGATGAAAGGGTTGCCGGATGGCGCGCATGCCGCCCGGCAACCCTTTCATCTAAAAAGTCCCAGGGGTTTGCTTAGCTTGCCATCAAAAGCTTTGACGAGCGTGTACACGGTCTGCGAGACGCCCACGACTCCTGCAAGGACGACTCCCCACGTGCAGGTGCCATCGAATCCCCCGGTAGCGGCAATGGCAATGGTGCCGAACAGGATGGATGCCGCGAGGGAGACGAGTCCGACGTATCCGCTGGGAATGTACTTTTTGAACGCCTGCACGAATGCAGGCACGATCAGACCCACGAGTCCGGATGCGAACGTGGTTGCGGTGGAAATATCCATATGGTTCTCCTTACATGATGAAAATGGCCTACGGCATGGTGCCGAAGGCCACGGTGGTGTGGTCAGTAGCGGAGCCGCTGGCCGGGGTAAACAAGGTTGGGGTTGGCGAGGTTGTTCAATTGGGAGACGCGCTACCAGCCGTCGGCTCCGAAGATGCCGCTGAGCGTTTCGCTACGTTTGACGATATGCACGCGGCCACCCGTGGCTGCGGATCCGCTGACAGCGGTTGGTGCGCCCCGGTAGGTGACGATGTTGCCCGGATAGATCAGGTTGATGTTGCCGGATGGTGCGCTCCATACGGACAGTGGTCACAGGCCGGTTCGCTTGGTGATGCCGGACATGGTGTCGTCGTTGCGCACGGTCACGCTCACGCTTCGGTCGGAAGCAACAGGCGCGTATGCCGCGGATTCGTTGAACCGCTGGGTGATGATGCGCATGACCAATTCGTAGTTCGCCCCCAATCGCTCCTTGCGGTTTTCTCCGTCGCCGCAGTCGCCGCGGATCATCGCGGTGGACAATGCCTCCAAGTTGGATTGGCAACAGCGTGTTGGGAAAGAACACGTTGAACGCGGTGATACGGCCCTTGCTGGTCACGTCGTTGATGGTCAATACGGCGGCGAGCCGGTTGTGCCGGCCGCCCAGATGGCGGCACTGAATTCCGCTCGGCGTGACGATGACGCCTTCCGCGTCCTTTGTGATAGTCAGAAATGCACATCCGTGCATGTACGCGGAAACGATGGTCTGCGGTATAGCCAATTCCAATGAGGTTTCGTCAGCCAGACCGCGGACGCCATACGGGTCGACGCCGCCGAGATCCCATCCGTCGAACACGCTCAGGTCGGCGAGCGCCCTGACCGCCTTTGCAGGCCATCCGACGCACGCACTCACGTTCGGGCAGATCCGGTCGGGAATGCTGATGTCGAAGTCCTTGAACTGGTATCGGGCGAAGTAGTAGCTGCTGCGGATCAGATTGTAGGGGTAGCGGTCCCGCCACACCTTGCACAATGCGCGGATCGTCGGCATATCCTCTTCGTCCACGCCGTCGATGCCGGCCACACCCAGGCTGTTCACGTCCAACGGACGTTTGACCGCCGCGCTCCAGATGCCCTCGTCCGTCATAGTGTTCGTCTTTCTCTTCTAGTGCATGACGTGCTGCCGCCTGTTCGGGTTGCGGCGTGTGGTCCACGCTCCCTGCAATGCCATCGTGCAGGCGACCAACGGCGAGATGTCGATGTCGGATCCGGCCTTGTTCCAGCCGAAAGCGCCGCTTTTGCCGATCGGCCTCGTGGTCGCGTTCGCCACCGCCGTGGTCAATTGGGGTTGGGCTTCATCAGGCAGATGCTTCAACGTGCCGGCTGTCAGCATGTCCAACACGCGGCCGCATGCCCGGCCCATGCCGTTGGTGGTATTCACCATGACCTTCACGCCGCGCGACTTCAGTTCTGGCAGCAGCACCATCGCCGGGCTCTGCGCGTCGATGACCACGGCGGCGGTCTTCGACCAGCGCTGCGCGATCCAATCGGCGGCCCATGCGGTGCCATGCCGTTTCGTATCCCGGTATTCCGCCAGTTCGATGTGCGCGGTGCCGTCCGAATACTTCATGCACGCGCCGATGGCCAGTGCGCTGCGATCCGGTGACATGTCGATGCCGAACGAGGTGACGCCTCCATCGGCGCGCGCTTCCACGGTGCCGTTCGTCCACAGTTGCGGGTTGATGGCGCTGGAGACTGTGGTTTCGTCCCATATGCCAAGGCCTTCGCGCCGGAACGAATCATCGCCCAGATTCTTCTTCATGCGCAGGATTGCCGCTTCGCCGGTACGATGCGGATACGACGGGTTCGCCACGGCCCACTGCCTGCGGTCATCGGAGTCGGCGTCCTTGTCGGCGCTGAACTCCACATACAACATGTCGGTGCTGTCGCCTTTCAACGCCTCGTCGCGGCGAATGGAAAACACCTCAGACGGATCCGAGGGCTTCGGCGGCGTTCCCATGTAGACGATCAGCGGGTTACGCGCCGCGTTCGTCGCCGGAATCATGTCGTCCAACGCACGTTCGGTCAGAATCTGCGCCTCGTCGAACACCTCGATGTCCACACTGTCGAAGCCACGGCCGAAGCCGTTCTCACGAGCGCCGAACATGACGCGGGATCCGTTGACGAACACGATTCCCTGCTGACCGTTCGCCCTTCTCGGCCCACCGTCAACGAACCGGCTTATCGCCTTACGGCACATCAGAGCGCACATGAACTTGAAGGTTTCATCGCTCGTGCGCGTCCTATGCGCGGTCCACAGCACCTTCAAGGGGTAGTCGCTCAGGATGCACAGCATCACAAGCATCGTGCCGATCAGGAACGTCTTGCCGACCTGACGACAAATGCTGACGGCCACGCCGCCGATACCGGCGGCATACACTCCATCGGAGGTCTTGCCGAGGATGCAGCGGCCCAATTGACGCTGCCAGTCGTCGTATTCGATGCCGCACAGTCGTGCCTGGGCTTCCACCTTCGGCCAGCCGGTCGTCACAATATCCTTGGGCAGCACCACATGCCGCGCCACATCGGACAGCTTGCGCCGGTCGGGCTTGACGCTAGATCTCGCTCGGATCGAACGGTTCATCCTCTACCTCCGTCGCGGTCGGCGCATTGGCCCCGCCGTTCTCGGATTCAAGACGCTCAATCTCCCGACTTAGCTCAAGCAGCCGCCGAGTCAACGACGCCAGATCACGCGGTGGCGTATCCTCGTTGAACACTGCAGTCTCAAGCCTTCTTAGAGTCCGATGCAATAATCCAAGGTAACCTTTCGTCTCAGTCATGCCTTCTCTCCGAATCAATCATCGAGCTGTATACTCGATATATGGCATTACGAACGCTGGAACCGGGAACGATTATGGCTCTCAAGGAAACGCTATGGTCAATGTTCTGGTATAAGAAACAACTGCGTCGATTTCTTCTTGACTGTGGCGTCAATCAGGGAATCATGGGGCAGCTGGATTGGAACCAGTACAAGAGAACAATAATTGCGCAGCTTATCGATGGCATGTCGATGAATCCGCAATTGTATTCGGAAGAATTGCTTAGAGTTGCAGTGGCTGTTGCGAAAATCGGGGACCCCAAATGGCTTTTGAACGTTCCGGACAGGGGGAAAAGCCTTTATGACGATGCCGTTGAACGAATAAACGATTTTGCCGCCAGAATGAAGCCAATTATCGAAAACGACGATGCAAAGCAGGCGGCGGAGTCAAGAAAAGCTGCCGCACAGAAACGACAACAAGCAGAAGCCGATATGGCCGCTGCGGTGGCAGCGCTCAAGAGCGAATTTGCAAAAATCACTCAAATGGAAGCTCAGACGCGAGGCTATGCCTTTGAAAAATTCCTGACACGACTATTCCAAGCGTTCGATATTGACGCTCGTGGCTCATATAAAATCAACGGGGAGCAAATTGATGGCGCATTCACATTGGACAGTGTGGACTACCTTCTTGAAGCCAAATGGCAATCTAAACAAATCGACACTCCTGACTTAGCCACTTTTTCAGACAAAGTCGATAATAAGCTGGACAACACCCTAGGTTTGCTCATTTCAATGAATGGTTTTACGGAAAGGGCAATCAACAATAACCGCAGACAACGTCCGAAAGTTCTGCTGATGGATGGAAGAGACCTTTCAGCAGTTTTAGAAAGAGTGATAGATTTACCAGAGCTGATCTCAAGGAAAAAGATCCATGCAGCTCAGACAGGCGAAATTATGGTCTCTGCATTTCAGCTCGCCTATAGCTGATTTGGGAAAAATCGTGGGGAGGGATTTGACCAATACTCCGGGGTAGCCGAACGCCGGGCAGGGAGGATATCGTCCCCAGCCTGTTCACCAGCCCGAAGTCTTGAACGGCACGATGGTGGATTTGAGGGCCGGAGCGCCTGTAACTTTCCGCCTTGCCCATGCAAGGCTCTTGTCGCTTTTGAGTTGGTTGCAACAGCGATGCACTTTCTCAAGGTTGCGTAGATCAGTCGCGCTTCCGCCGCGACTCACTGGAATAATTTCGTCTACTTCGGTGCTCATTGGATTGGGCCATGCGATTGCGTCGTCTATCGGTCTGTCGCAGATGGCGCAGGGTGTTTGCTGTTTATGTTCAATAAGAAATTAATGATTGGGGCTGGTGACGTTTTGTTGGACTCGTCATTGGATTCCATCACCACCGATCATGCCGCAAGACCGAGCGCGCCTCGACGAGCCATGATGCTCATGCCGAACTCCGTCTTGATCCTCCTGTCCCGGTACCAGACCATGTAGCCGTCGAGCATGCCGATGAACCTGTCCATCGAGACGCCCGCGAAGCCGCGCTTGCGGAGGAACTCCTGCTTGATCACTCTCCGCGGCTGCGCAGCGCTCGTATTTGATGTACAGGTCCACTGCTCTGTTACGCTGCTCCTTGCTGTGCTTCGCCATAAGAGGGTTCTCCTCCCGGTCGGGAAGTCCAAGAAAACATCACCACCTCGAAAAGCAGATGGATGGCATGGACGATGACGACTGGCTGTTTCGCGCCGCGAGGGGCGGGAACCTGTGGACGACGTGGCCGACGCGATCGGAGCCCTCCGCGAGCGCGAACTCGTGTGAATCGGGCATGGAGGTACCGCGGCGTTTGTATGCATTTGTATGCGGATTGTTTTCGACGGAAAAAATAAGCCCTTGAAAACCTAATGTTTCCAAGGGCTCCGGTCGGGCTGACAGGATTTGAACCTGCGACATTCTGCTATATTCGGGCATGGCATGACTGAGCGTAGCCGGGTGTGAGCATTGTCAAGAACGTTGAAATTCCAACGTTCTTAACAATACGATACGCAGTGGTTCGCTTTGTTGAAATTAACTGTTCGCAACTGTCATCGTGTCGATATCGTGTCGATGTGGTCGAACCGCGCAGCCTTCCATCGGAAAATGAAAAAGGCCCCTCCCCCAGCATAGAAGCTGAGAGAGGGGCGAGTGCGAGTCTCACGTCAGAAAATTAATCACTGGCCGTCCTCGTCGGCCTTGACAGACGTGAGCTGGCTCACGCCGATGAGCGCGCCGACGAACAAACCGATCGCGTTGATGGTCGTAACGAGTTCGCCGCAGTGCGGCAGTCCCCATTGCGGGCCGACCGCTCCGACGAGCCATGCGACGGCCGGCAAAGCGATCAACGCGAACCACTTGAGTATGTCGTATACCCTGCCCGGCAGCAGGTAATCGGATTGCGGGCTATTGGATTCATCCATTTTTCACCTCCTTAAACATTGCGGCAACCGTCTCCACAACGCTTAAAGTCGTGGAAACGGGAGTTTCAGCGCAGGTACTGTCCGGGATAGATAACGTATGGGCTGCGGATGCCATTGCGTGCGGCAGCCGACTGCCAGCCGGAGCCGTAGATGCTCCACAGGCTTTCGCCGGAACGGACCACATGGCCTCCGACCACGCTCGAAGCGGTGGACGCGGACGCGCCGCCATAGGTGACGGTCTGCCCCGGATAGATCCGATTGACGTCACCGCTCGGTACACGCCAGGCGGACACCGGCTGGAGTCCGGTCCTCGCGGCGATCGCACTCATGGTGTCGCCGGAACGGACCACGACGCTACGCGAACCCGTGGCGGCCGTTCCGCCGGAACCTCCGCCGAGGCGACTGTTGACGATCTGCATGACCGCCGCGTAATTGCCACCCAACGCCTGCCTGCGGGCCGGATCGTTGCCGAAGTCGCCGCGGATGGTGCGCGCGGCCAAGGCGTTCAGGTCGACCGTCGGAGCGGTCGTGGGCTGAGGTTTCGGCTTGACGCTCGGCAGATCCGCCGCGCCCTTGTCGTCAGGGTTCGCGTACTTGCGCCATGCCGCGCGGTCGCCACGGAACTTGTTCAGGTCGAGTCGTCCGGACCAGCCGCTGAGACTGCCGTTGGACGTGTACTGGCGCATGACCTCGCCGCGGGCGCCGATATTCCACGGCGCAATCTGGTAACCGGTGACCATGTTCGTGGCGTACTGGGCGATCCAGATGCCGCAGTTCAGTTCGGTCTCCATGCCGGCGACCTGCCAGTAGCCGGAATCCATCGTGTAGATGATGGGGTTCACGCCCGTCAGTCGCTTGACCTCGCGCGCCCACCTGCGTGGCCACTGCTTGTCGCCCCAGGCGGCGTTGTCCTGCGCCTCCCAGTCGAGGATCAGTACGCTTTTGCGAATATATCCTCGCACGTTGTCGACGAAGAACCTGGCCTCGGTCTCGGGGTTGCCGCCGCGCGCGTAATGGTAGACGCCGGTCTCCTTGCCGCTGTTGACGGCGCCGGCGAGCTGACGGTTCGCGTCGGTGTTGACGCCGTTGGACAGGCAACCACCGTATACGCCGCCGGACCCCCATGTGGTGCCGACGATGACGAAATCTGCCGGCACGGTCGCGGTGTCGATGCCGCACTGCCAGTTCGAGATGTCGTATCCGTTCATGTCGGCCATCGCGGCTGGCGCGACAGCCATGGAGATGGCGACCGTGAGCGCGGTCAGTAGCTTGCGCCATTGTCGGCGTGGATTCATGTGCTTGTGTCTCGGTTTGCCTTTGTTGAGGATGTTCAATTCCTCTCCTTTCCTTTGTCCGTACCGTCCGCCTTGTACGGACGGTGTGGAAATCTTTTGAATCTTTCAATCTGTGTTCGCGATATGCGCGTCACGTATGTCTTGGATCATCGAGGTTCCGGTTCCATTGCCGCCCAGACCGTGGTAAGCGGCATATATTCGTTCCGCGCTTTGCTTCAACGGAATGCTCGCAACACCACCTGCATCGACCATCTGATGGTGCAGAGCCTCGAGTTTGCAGAACAACAGTTCCCTGACGCCCTCATGCAGTGGATCGTGACGTTGGTCGACCTTGCTCAGAATCCAGGTGACGAACACGCCGCTGCCTCCGCTGCCGATGATGGCGACAACGATTGCGACGATGGTTTCCTGGCTCATTGGGAATCCTTCCGAAAGGAAAATCCCACACGTGGCTACCGTTGGAAGCCGCGATAACCACGTGTGGGATTTTGGAGGTTGAAATGTTGTTGGGGACGTTTGTGGATGAGGTCTGGTGGCCCTCCTGCGGGAAGCTCCGCGAGTGCACGAGGGTGGGCTACGAGTCGGCCTACCGCTGCCACATCCAGCCGAAATGGGCTGGCGTCGACATGGAGTCGATCACCGCGAACGACATCGAGGAGTGGCTTGGCTCGTTCAATCAGGCCGGCGCCGCGCGCAAGGCGTGGGCCGTGCTGCGGGCGATACTCCGACTCGCCTATCGCAAGGGAGTCACCGACAATGACGTGACACGTCGTGAAATCAGACTGCCGCACCTGCGGCGGTATGAGCCGCGCGTGCTCGACGCCAGACAGGTAAGACGGCTGCTCAAAGGCTTCTACGGTCACGCGTTGGAAGCCTGGTTATTGGTCTCCGTCTGCGCGGGACTGCGCCGATGCGAGTCCGTCGGCATTGAATGGGCCGACTTGGATTTACGCCGGGGAACCGTGACCGTCAAAAGGTCAGTGCAATGGGTCGCTGGACATGAAACTGTCACCGACCCGAAGACCGACCAGAGCCGACGGACGGTCGCACTACCACGGTTCGCAGTCAAACGGCTCGCGCAATTGCGCCACGGCAGAACCGGCAGGCTGGTCGGCGATCTGAACGCCAACCAGGTGGCAGCTCATTACACGTCATGGTGCCAACGCATGAAACTCCCCTGCGTGCCGCCAAGGAACCTCAGGCACACCTTCGGCACTCTGGCAATCGCTGCGGGAGCCGATATCTCAGTGGTCGCACGACAACTCGGTCACAGCGACATCAAGACAACCGCCCGCTACTATCTCCGCCCCGATTTGTCCGTGCTGAGAAGTCTGCAGCGGGCATGGGAGCGGCTCATTATCGGGGTCGCATAGCTTTCCGTAACCCCGATTCATTTCACGAAACTGACCTCCGACCCGGAATTCACAATCAGTGGATTCGTCGTCAATGGCTTGGCGACCGTCTACTGCCGGTGGGTCAACAAAGGCCAATTCGGGAAGAAGGCGTGGGATGGTGTGCCTTTGGCAAGCATGGACGTGAATGCCAAGCTGGAGGGCTTCAGCGTTTTCATGGACAGTTTTCAGGGCAGTCAGATGCAGAATCGTTTTCTGTACATTGCGGGAAGCACGGTTTACTTCCGCACATCGTATGATGTGACCGTTCCCGCAAACACATGGCATGTCGGCAGCGTATCGGTCCCGGTCGCGACGGTTTAGGCCGTGATGTACGAGGCGGATGTGATGAAACCTTCTCCGTTCTGGCTGCCACCAAGATTCCTGTAGGTGAATTTGCCGTCCGGCAGTATGGTGAAATCTCGTTGGCTGTTACCGTCACGCCCACTGTACGCCCACCTCGTCGTAATCAATGGACGCCAGCCAGCCGGCAGGACGCCGAAATTGACGGTATCCCATGATGCCGTGACGGCGCTCTTCCATTCCACGAGGATTTGCGCCACGTTCCCGGCTTTCACGCCCGTCACCTTGCCATACTGGCAGGTGATAAGCGTCTGGGTTACGGAAAGCTACTAAAAATGGATTTCCACGATTCCACCTGTGACAACAACTTCAGGACCGACGAGCAGATTGACTGTCCCATCAGGTGCAATCGATACTTGGACCGAACGTTGCAGGTATGACGGGTGGATGAATGGAATCGCCACTGTCGTTCCGGACGACAGTGTGGCTCTGCCATTCAAGGACTTGATCGCATTTGGGTTAGATACCCTACCGATTGGGTACGGTCCGCCACTAACGTTGCTGTTGCCAAAAGTAAGGGTTACGGAAAGCTATTTCACCGGCCAGCAGCCGCAGACGCGGAAATAGTATCCGCTGTTCATGCTGCCGCTGATTGCGACCTTGCCGTCAGCATCGAAGGACAAGGCTCCATGCTGCCCGTTCACACCTTCCAGCAGTATCGTGCCTTCACCCTCCGGCAGGAAACCGGCCTCCATCGTCTCATGCACAATCTGGCCGTTGGAATTGATGTTGGATGTGAAGGACGTGTTGCCAAAAGCGAACGCCATCATGCCGACCTTGGCGAGATGTACCGTCATTCCGTAGGGCCCATGCCAGATCTGCCGTTCAAGGGTTACGGAAAACTACTGCTTCGCGTCGAAGACGTGGACAGTCACGGCGATACGATAGCTCAGCGACGTGCCGCTGGCGTTCCATGCGACAAGCTGAAATCCTTTTGCCGAATGACTGTTCGTAATCATCGAAATGTTGTTGAACGACGGCACTTTGTTTTTAGCGTCGTTCATCAACTGCAATTCAACGGAGTATGAATCCCAGTTTGCCGCTTCGATCGGCAGTTTGATGTCTATTGACGTGTTCGTGTTCGGCTTGAAGATCATGGACGTGACGCAGTAGGCGTCATAGCCTCTAGGCCGCGCGACCACGACCCATTCACCAGACTGGAATACGGAAAGCTAGCGGATTGGGTATGTGACGGTTCCGGCGCACTGTTGGCTACTGCCTGTCGAACCGAAGTTAGCAATTCGGATGACACCGTTCGCTTGAACAATCAACATTCGCGCGGTCTGACCGTTGGACACGCAGCACATGCCGTTGACTTCAACCGGAGGCCAATACTCTCGCGGCAGAACGTACTTGCACTGTTTCACATCCCAACTGCCAGCACCAATCGTGCCGCTGAACTTCACGAATATCAACGTTCCGGTTTTGATGACGGTGAACCCTTCGCCGTCGTACAGGGTTACGGAAAACTATTCCGTCATCCAACAGCCGTGCGCCGTGGAATAGGCGGATTTCGGGTCGCCCAGCATCTGCACCTTCCCGTCACGCATGACAAGCAGGCTGAAACCGCAGGACGGGAACGCGATGATGCTCTGATCGGCGAGCGGACGGAACGCTTCAGGGATGACCTCAACCGCCATCGTGTAGTTCTGCACTCCACTGCCTGTGAACTTGACGTTGCCGTTGATTGTGACGATGCGTCCGACGCGACATAGAGTGAGGCTGTTGTTCGTATACGGCGGCTTCCATAGCTGGGTTACGGAATCCCACAGCTGGCTCATCGGAGGCAACTGCTTGACAAGCATGACAGGAGTTCCGGCGGTGATGCCACTGATTGGAATGCGGGCGATCGGAATCCATACGGTGCCGGAATTGTTCAGGATACTACCCGACGGTACCGTGGGGTCAGCCGCCGTGCCACTGGTGGCGGTGCCCTTCAGCACCGCGAGCGCGATCGTTTCGATGTTGTTCGAACCTCGCGTGTATTTCACGCAGATCAGGTCGTTGCGGTTCCGTCCTGTGACTCCGCTTTCGATGGTGACGGTTTCCGCCGCGGTGACGCGTGCGTATCGTCCTTCGATCACAAGGTTGAGGACCGGGACGAGCGCCTTGTTTGCTGACTGCATGGTCACGGCGGGGAATTTGCCGTCGCTGCCTTGCAGCAGGTAGTTGCCGTTTCCGACCAGTCCGGCCTGCATGGCTCCTTGGTCGCTGGATGTGATGTGCGGAGCGCCGGCCTTGCCGGTGATGAGATTCATGGTCATGGTCATTCCTTCCTATCTGTTGTGTTGTTGAGGTATGCGGCGTAGGCGGCGTCCTGCGTGGCTGCCAGCGCTTTGAACGTCTGCCAGCATGCGGTACAGACGAGCGCGCCCTGTGCGACTCCGTCGACGGTGGTGTGGGTGATGTCGTGCCAGTCGCTGGAGGTGCGTGGGTCACCGTCGGCGAGGTATGCGGAGGCGTGACATCGGTCGCAGGTGTATCTGGTGATGTTCGTGGTTCGTGCCATTGATGTTCCTTTCTCTTTCAGGCTGTGCGCTGGTAGATGTGTCCCGGAAGGATGGTGTTGCATTCCTTCCAAGTGCCGCCGTAGGTGGTTCCCGGATTTGTTGTGGCGGTGGTCCAGTAGAGGGAGCCGACCGGGTGGGCGGCGATGAACGCCTGGCTTGCGCTCATGCCCGTCTCGCCCTTGTCGCCCTTCGGGCCGACGAGGCTTGTGTTGGAAACCGGTTTGAACGTCACGTTTTTCCCGGTGGCTGTGATCTGCGCGTACATCAGGTTCTTGCCGCCATTGGTCATGGCGAAGAAGTATTCGCCTACGACCGGGGCACGGTTGAAATCGAGTGTCCGCCAGTCAAAATCCGAGCATGCGGACGTCCAGTATCCGGATAGTATGCGTGTGATGATCAAGGCAGGCAACCCGGTCTCGCCGCGTTGGCCGGCCTCTCCTTTCGCTCCGGTGGCCCCGGTCGCGCCAGTGGCGCCGGCAGGGCCCTGCGGTCCTTGCACTCCCTGCTTGCCTTGCGGTCCGGTGTCGCCTTTGGGGCCTTTGACGTTGCCGAGCAGAATCTTCGTCATATGCGCTCCTTACTTTCCGTCATTGATCATGTAGTACAGGTCGCCCGTCGCCGGATCGTAGGAGACGGGAGCCGCCGACGCGGTGGTCGTATCCGCGTACACGGCGTACAGGTCTCCGTTCGGGTCGACCTGCAGTGTGAAGAATCCGGAAGTTGGCGCCGTCACGCCGCTGGCACCCTGCGGTCCTGTCGGTCCCTGTGGGCCCTGCAGTCCCTGCGCACCTTGTATTCCCTGCTTGCCTTGCGGCCCGGTGGGGCCTGTTGCTCCGGTAGGTCCGGCAGGGCCGGTGTCGCCTTTCGGACCTTGCGGGCCGGTAGGGCCTCCTTCTCCGGCGGGTCCGACATCGCCTTTATCACCCTTGTCACCTTTCAGCCCTTCAGGACCTTGCGGGCCGACGTCACCTTTTGGACCTTGCGGTCCGGCAGGGCCTTGCGTTCCGATGATGGATTGACGGGAAATCGTCTTTCCCGTGAATAGGCTGCCGGACTGTGAAACGCACTGCCAGACGATGCTGTATTTTCCGCCACCTGACAATGCGGTCGAATATTCGTTGGCGAGTGGTGTTCGGTTCAACCACTCGCTCACGTTCCCCGTGAAAGTGGATCCCACCGGATATTCGCCGACGAGGGATTTCTTCATCACGAGCGCCGGAAGGCCGACGTCGCCTTTAGCTCCCTGAACGCCCTGCGCTCCTTGCTTGCCTTGCGGGCCGGTGGCGCCGGTATCGCCCTTGTCACCTTTGGGGCCTTTGATGTTGCCGATCAATAGTCGCGCCATGTGTCACCTTTCCGGGATGTCCACGTACAGGTTCCCGCTCTCGGAGTCCCAGACGAACGAGGGTGGGTTCGTGTTGTCCGGATAGTTCACGTACAGGTCGCCGTCGCCTTCCATGCTGAGCGTGAAGAAGCCGTTCGAGGGGGCGGATACGCCGCTGTCGCCCTTGTCACCCTTCTCCCCTTGCGGGCCCTGGATGCCTTGGGAACCTTGGATGCCTTGTCTGCCCTGGGGGCCGGTCGCTCCCTGTGGACCCGTGGGACCCTGCGGACCTGTGGAACCCGTCGGGCCTTGCGGTCCCGCCGCGCCGATCGCGCCGGCATCACCCTTATCGCCTTTCTCGCCGCGTATCCCCTGCAGTCCCTGCGGGCCTTCGGGACCGGCGACGCCTTGCGGCCCTCGCTCCCCGGTCGCTCCTTTCTCTCCCCGAGGACCGGTGGGTCCGGTCGCTCCGGTGGCCCCCTGTGGTCCTGTGTCGCCCTTGTCGCCTTTCTCCCCTTGCGGACCCTGGTCGCCTTTCGGAAGCCCCAAATTCAAGGTTTTGTCGCTGCCGGCGCCCGTGAGCGTCGCGCTTGCCTGTGCACCGGGGGCGAGCGTGTCCACCGAACCGATTTTCAGGCCGGTGATGTAGTCGCCTTTCGGCTGTTTACCCGACAATGCGTTGTTGAGCGAGTCGATGTCGTTTCTGGTCACGTCGGCGCTGAACGTCCAGGCGTCGAGTTTGAGGCCGGCTCCAGCGTAGTAGGCGTGGCCACCATCCCCGATGGAGGATTCTCCGCTGTTGCCGCCGGCGCTGGCACCTCCGGATTCGTAGGTGACGGTGAGCACGCCTCCCGAAACCTTGACGATCTTCTTGGAGATCTCGGCAGTGACGACGAGGCCCGTGTTGTTGTCACGGCCCGTGACCAGGTCGCCGACGTCCGCGTCGATGCCGTCGGGAATGTCCACGTCGATGGTGCTGGTGTTCCGAAGTTCCTGGAATTTCTGCCTGCCCTTGTCCTCGAGCTCGTCGGCTTCGGCGTTGGACAACTCGTATGTGGCGGTGCGTTCGTCAAGGCCTTTGAGGGTCTGCGTGTGGCTGAACGTGCCGTTCGCGTCGGCGTACCAGTGGATGACGGTACGGTCCTTGAGTTCGCCCTTGCCCAGGCAGATGAGATGGTTGATCGGGTGCGCCGCCTGTTTGGCGGTGAAGTCGATGAGGTCCGAGTCGATGCTGTCGCCGATCGTGCGGACGGGCATGGCGCTCATGGATACCTTGTCGCCGTCATTACGCAACCGGAGTTTGAGTCCGCTTGCCCTGAGCATCTTGACCAGACCGCTGTACAGGTCCACGTACCGGTCGAACTGGCAGGTGGTCTTGTGGTCGGCGCTTTCGTCGGTGACGAAGAACAGGCCTTGCAATCCCGCACGGCTGACGAGCGTGCGCATGATGACGGGAATCGTGCCGGACAGGGTGAGGTAATCGTTGTTCCCGTCCGGTTCGATGATCTTCGAGGCGAGCACTCCATGCCAGTCGCGGCCATGCCATGTGACGGTGGACAGGCCTCCGTCCACGTCGACATCCGTGTCGTCGATGATGCCGCCGTACTCGGTGCCGTCGATCATGATGCGGCTCCCCGCCTTGAGCGCGGCGTCTTCGACCTGCAGGTCGAAGTCGTTCTCCCCGCTACCGAACGCGAGGTCGAGCGTGTATGAGGCGTGGCTCGCCACGGGTTTGCCTGTGGCGTCGGTGACGATCAGGTCCATGGCGGTTCGCTCCTTTCCTCGCAGACCGTCAAGTCGAATTGGAATCCTCCCGGCCAGCTGATCGGCTGTGTTCCGGGCGCGAGCGGTTGGAACACGTACCGGCCGGAATCCTTGCCCGACCCTCGCACGGCCTGCGCGAAGCAGTTTGTGGCGAGACCTGTGCCGCTGACCATGGTGACGGTCCTGACATCGCCGGTGCCGTCGATTTCCAGACGCGAGCCGGATGGCACGGTCACGTCGACCTCGTACCGGTTGTTTCCGATGATGACGTACGGTTGCGCGCATGGTCCGAATATCGTGAGCTTGACCGGCTGCGGGATGGACGTGTCGTTGACGATCTCGGCACCCAATGCCATGCCGGCGAAATCATGCGGATAATCATATGGATAGTCAAGGTCGGCGGTTCCGGAATCGTATCGCGGCGTGAAATGCGTCATGGTCGGACGGCGCCACACGCCATCGGCCAGCACGATGGTCAACTGCGTCTCGACCATCGTGGGCGTGATGGATTGCGGTTCGCTTTTCGTGATCCACGCTTTGGCTTCCCATTCGCCGTCGGCCACGAGCGTGCCCGGGTTCCCGGATGCCATGTCGGCGTCCGCGAGGCGGCGCAGTAGGTCGAGCGTGGCTGGAGAATCGTGGATCTTCACGGTGACTGTCGCCTCGCGTGCCTTGCGGGTGATGCCCGTCATGCCACGTGAGGCGAGGCTGTAGTCCCAGACGCGGGCGCGCAGTCCCGTGAGCGTCTCGCCGTACAGCGGCCCCTCGAAGCCGATGCGTTCACCTGTGGCCGCGCACACGTATTCAAGCGATTGCACTTCTCACCTTCCTTGCGAAGTCGCGGTCCCCTATCGTCGGCGTGTACCTGGCGATGATCGATCCGAGGTCGTCGTGCAGCGATTCGACGGCCGTGATGAGTTCCCGCAGATCGCCGTCGCCGGCATTGGCGCCGGTGCCGGCCGTGACGTTCAGCCTGCCGGTCTTCGACCAGTCCGCGTCGGAGAGGCTCATCGTGGAGACGAGCGAATCCATGGAACGGCTGACCACATGCGCGGAATCGTCGATGCCCAATGCCATGCCACGTCCGACCATCACGCCGACCTCGTCGCGGAACACACGCGACGGGGAATGGATGCCCAAAGCGTTCTTGGCCTTGTCCACCAAGCCCGACAACGCGTTGGTGATGCTGGAATACAACGAGCCGACCATTCCTGTGATGCCGTTGATCAATCCCTGGATGATGTTGCGTCCCGCGCTGACGAGCCAGCTTCCCGCGCCGGACACCGCGCTCCGGACGGTTCCGCCGATCCCGCTCACGACGCTCCCGACACGGCCAACCATGTTGCTTACGGTGCCGACGATGCCGCCCCAGACGCTCGACACAATGCTTCCGACGCCATTCCACAACGCGGCCCACACGCTCCGGATTGTCGAGCATGCGGCGGATACCACTCCGCTGACCATGCCGATGCCGGCGGAGACGACGCCTTGGATGCCGCCCCACACTGCCGACACGATGCCCTGGATGGCCGACCACGCGGCGCTCCAGTTCCCGTTGACGACCGCGAGCGCCAGTTGGATGATGCCTTGGATGACGGTGAGTGCGGTGCTGATGATTGTGGTGATGATGGTCCATGTGCCTTGTACGACGGTGGATATGGTGTTCCATAGTCCGTTCCAGACCGTGCTGATGATGGTGGCGGCGGTTTGGAAGATGGTTTGGATGTTCTGTATTCCTGCTTGCAGGAGTGGTGTGATGGTGGTGATGAATGTTTGGATGCCGGTGATGATCGCGGTGAGTGCGGTCATGATGATGGGGCCGATCGTGTTCCAGACGTTTTGGAGGATGGTGGTGATGAGTGTCCATCCGGTTTGCCAGATTTGTTGGATTTGGCTCATGGTCTGGGTGATGAATGTGGCGATGGCTTGCAGGATTGGCTGGCATGCGGTGCTGATCTGGTTCCAGATTCCCATGAACCATGTGGCGAAGCTGTTCCAGAGTCGTTTGCCCGTTTCGGTTTGGGTGAAGAACCATGTCAGTGCGGCGACGACCGCGCCGATGGCTACGACAAGCATGCCGATCGGATTCGCATCCAAGGCAGCGCTGAATGCCAGCTGCACGGCGGTAGCAGCCTTGGTCACCGTGCTCCACGCCGATTGAGCTGCCTTGACAATATTGAACGAGCCGGCGAGTTGCTTCAGTGCTCCAGCCGCGCTTCCCGCGTCGGAGATCTTGCCAATCAAATCGAACGTGGCCGTAGCGGTCTTCTCCACACCGGAGGCAGTCGCGGAAATGGCCTTCAGTCCACCGGAAACTGTCTTCAGCCCGGCCGAGACGATATCCCAGCCTTTGACCGCGAGCAATGCAATGGTGATGGCTTTCAACGCGCCGGATACCAGTGCGCCGTTCTGCTGCGCCCACTGTCCGACCGACTGCAGCCAGCCTCCCACCGTCATGAGCACGCCGGTCAAAGTGTTCAACAGTCCGGCGAAGCTCTGCGCCGCGGAACTGGCGGTGCGCGCGCTGTCGTTGAAGCCGAAGGCCTGCGAGACCGCGGCCGCCAATACGGAAACCAGCGAGCCCAATCCGGAGATGACGCCGGTCAGGCTTTCAAGGAACGGCTGCAACGCGCCCGTCTCGATGAACGTGTTGACGAACGTCTTCGCCCATCCCGCCGCGTTCGACAACGCCTGCGCGACCGAAGCGACCACTCCCGCGAGCGCGCCGGCGGTTGTGGAGAACATTGTGGCGGCTTCGCCGCCATTGTTGAGTCCGCCTATGAGTGATGTGATTGCGTTCCAGAGGCCAGTGAGTTGGCTTTTGAGGCTGGCCGTCGCCGAGGCGAGCATCTGGAAGCCGGGGATGTTGGAGATCGTGTCGCCAAGGTTTTTGAGTTTCGCCTGTGTGGCGGGTATCGCGTTCTCGAGACCTTGTTGGAGTGCCGCTCCGACTTTTTGCAGGGTTGGTGTGACGGCTGCGGTGAATGTGTCGATGAGTGGGATGGCTTGGTTGAACAGGCCGCGTAAGCCGTCGAGGACTGGTGTGGCGGCTGTTTCTCCGAGTCGGCTCAACGCGGCTTTCACGTTGGCCAGGGCGCCGGTGAATGTGGTGCCTGCGGATAGTGCGGCGCCGCCTAGGCCTTCCTTCATGGCGTCGGCGAAGGTTTGGAAGTCGATTTTGCCGTCCGAGACCATGTCGGACACTTCGGCGCTGGTCTTGTTCAGATGCTTGCCGAGCATCTGAAGCACAGGGATGCCGCTCGACATGAGCTGGAGCATGTCGTCGCCCTGGAGTTTGCCTCAGGCGGCGACGGAGCCGAAGATCATGCCGATGTCGGTGAGGCTTCTGCCGCTGATCTGCGCGGTGTCGGCCACGGTCTTGAGGACCTTGGTGAGCTGGTCGCCTTCCTTGATGCCGGAGGCGGACAGGCTGGCCGCGACGGTCGCGGCGTCACCCAATCCGAACGCGGTGCCCTTGACGGATGCGAGCGCGTCGTTCATGATTTCGGTGACGCTCGCGCTGTCGTGGCCGAGGCCTTTGAGTTTGGCTTGCGCGTTCTCGATGTTGAGGGCGCGGGTGAAGCCGCCTTTGGCGGCCAATGCGGTGATGCCGCCGGCGAGGGTGGCGATCGCGCCTGTGCCGACCTTGCCGATTTTGCCGAATGCTCCGCCGATCTTCGAGATGAGGGTGTTGGAGCTTTGCTTGGAGGCTTTGTTGACGGCGTCGCCGATGTCGCCTTCGATGCTTTTGCCGAATCCTTTGCCGGATGGTTCGACGTGGACGTATGCGACGCCTATGTCCTGTGCTGCCATCGTGTTTCCTTATTCGTAGGTTGGGATTCCGATGGCGGTCGGAGTCAGAGGTCGTCGTTGATGTGGAAGTAGGCTTTGAGCCGTTCCCTGCCCTCGCGTTGACGGCGGGTGAGGTTGTGCGTCGGGGTTGGCGGGCGGAGCGGGTCGTGCTCGTGGTCGAACCATGGGCGTTTGCGTTGTCCGGACAGCGTCCAGACCGCCTGTTCGGCTCCGTCGGGCGCGTAGACGGCGTTCTGCAACGCCATCCACGAGTGGCTCGTATGGTCCTTAAGGATCTCGCGGGTCAATGCCCATGCGAGTCCCCAGTCGGTTCGCGGGCGGGCTCCCTCAACCCATTCCTGGAAGCGTACGGGCCTGTAGATCTGCCCGTACGCTCGGATCCAGTCGTAGGCTAGTGCCGCGCGGTGGTTGTTCCAGAGGTGGGCGAGGTAAACGCTTTTGGGTCCAGTCCGGATTCGTCGGCCCACGCCTTCACCGTGGCGGTGAGGTAGGCGATCGGACGTTCCGTCTTGCGTAGCACGTTCCAGAAGTTCGGCTTCATCGCCTGGAAGTACGCGAGGAACGCGGCCATGCACGCGCTGGTTTCCTCGTCGGAGAGCGTCGGCCTGCTCTTGACCAAGAGGATGGTCTGCACGAGTTCGATGGGCAGTTCCGCGTTGTTGAGGTTCGGCAGGTCGAGTTTGACGCCGGCGACCTCGAGGTGCACGTCGGTCAGGTCCACTTCGACCATGTGGTAGGTGTTGTCACTCATGTTGGCTCCGTTCTGATGTTGGCGGTTGGTAAAAGAATCCCGTGCCGTCGACCGCCATCGGCAGCACGGGAAGAATCGATGGGCTACTTGGCGTCTTCGGTGACGAGGCCCCACGCGTGGAACTGTTCGCCGTTAGTGCCCTTGAGCATCTTGAACGTCATGCTGAAGTTCATGATCTCGCTGGATTTCAGGCTCACGTCGTCACGGTCGGACACCTTCGCGTTGGTGCCGTACAGGAGGAAGGGGCGGTCCTGCTGGTCGAGCGCGACCAGCACGAGGATCCACTCCTTCTTCAATCCGGCGCCCTTGATGCTGATGCCGCCGTCGGATTCCACGTCCACGTCGAAGTAGGCGGACACCACGTCCTTGCGGCCCTCCATGGCGGCGAGCTGGAGCGTCCAGTAGCCCGGATCCGTGTCGGACAGGACGATGTCGCCGTTGTGGGCCTTGTAGTCGGTGCTGTCGCCCGGTTCCGGATGCAGTACGGCACCGTCCTCGGTGCTGTAGCCGATCGGCTTCTTGTTGGACGGCGGCGTCCAGTTCACTCCGGTCGGGGCCGTGAACGTGCTGTCGCCCTTGGGGAACAGGAACAGCGCGTAGTTCTTGATCAGGCGCACGTTGCCTGCGGTGTTGCCGCTGGACACGTACCCGTAGTCGGTCGCGCCCTGCGCGGCCTGCGCGCTGGGCGTGGATGCCGCCTGCGCGGCGACGGTGGTTTTTTCGTTGTTGTCAGACATTCGTCTGCACCTTTCCGTTCTTCGCGTGTGGCGGCACGTTGTCTTTTGTTGTGTTTCAGTTGACGGTGACCTCGAGCAGGAGCACGCCGTACGCGCACACCAGCCTCTTGTCCTCGTCAGTCATGCGTACCGGCCCGGATTCGAGTGACGCGTCGATGAGCGGCGCGACGTTTCCGAGCCCGATGATCTCCCTCGCGATGTCGGCCCACAGGCGTGCGGCCTTGTCCCAGTCGCCCGTATGGTCCTCTCTCATGCATCGCACGCTCAACCGCAGCCGCACGTACTGCGAAATTGGGGTGCTCATGCCCTGCATGGAGTCGGCCAGAGTGGCTTCGGTGAAGGGCGGTTCGAGGTCGGCTCGTTCGATGGTGTCGAACGTCACGTCCGGGAACAGTGTCCTCAGTTTGGGCAGGAGCAGCGGCTCCGTGCGGCGGGGAGTGACCGGGATGCTCATACGCGCATCCTTCCGAGCGTGTCCTCCAGCGTGCCGTGCGCCTTCTCCACCGGTGCCGGGCAGATGATCGCCACGCCGCTACGGTTCTTGCCGTCATGGTCGCGGACCATGCAACGGTCATCCTCTACGGCGGCCTCGGCCGCGTCCCTCATGCGCGAGCGCAATGTCTCGTTTTTGAGGACCTGTTGGCTGAACGCCTTGCGGTTGAATACGAATCTGCATCGTTTGGCCATGGTTTATCCTTCCCGTTCGCCTACGGTGATGACGTCGCCGACGTGCCGTCCGCGGACGTTGCTCCACACCTGTGGGACGCCTTTGACGGGCAGGAGTAGGCCTCTGACTTTGATCAGGTCAGAGGCCTGGATGCCGGATGGCTGGCTGCCACGGATGTGGATCGTGTATTCGATGGTCTGCGGGCTGGCGTTCTCCTCGGTCTGGTCGGTGGTGGAGGTTGGGGCGACCAGCGCCTGGAACGTGCCGACGCGGGCGGGTTTGCCCTGGATGGGGTTGCCGTCCGTGTCGGTGGTGGGCTGGCCGCGCCAGATTTCGATGGTTTCCACTAGGACGTCTCCCCCGTTGCCATGTCGACGCTGAACGCGCGTTGCGCGTTGATGCCGAGGATGCGTTTCTCGTCGTCGCGCAGCCAGAGATCGCCGGTGGGCGCTCCGAAACTGTATTGTTCGCTGAAGCTGCCGGTGGTCTGGTTCATCTGCGTGATGCCGCCGGGAATGTCGTACGGGTCGGCCTGCATGATCCTGCGGACGATGTCGCAGGTGATCTTCGTCAACAGTCGTGGCCGTTCGTCGAGGAGCCGCCGCCAGTTCGGGGAGCGTTCCTTGATGTAGTCGGTCACGTCCGCGAGATGCGTGTCGGCTTTCTCGCGTTCCTCGTCGGTGAGCTTGTGCCACCTCCGTTCGAGATCGTCGGAGGTGGCGAACATGTCGGGCTCGTCCGTCATGGTCACTTCTTGTCCGGCAGTTTGACCGCCCCGGCGGATACGAGGCCGGCGATGGTGTCGTCGAACTGTTTCGCCAACGTGTTGAACGCGGTGACGAGTTTGTCGAATTCGTCCTTGGTCGGAGTGTCCGCCGCGGCCTCGGCGATGTTGCTGTCGACGTTGCCGATCGCTTGTTCGGGCGCGTACTGCTTAATGCCGCCGAGGGTGTCCTCGCCGGCCGCCGGCAGCTCGTAGGCGCTGGATCCGGCGGAGAAGTCCGTGCCATCCTTGTTGACAAGGCTCACCTGCGCGTCCAACGGTCCGATCGCATGCTTCTTCTTACCTGACGGATTGACCACAAGGGTCTGGATGGGGAAACTCATCGTTCACCTCATTCCGTGGCCTTGAGTACGGCGAACGCCTTCGGATCGATGATCGCGAACGCGTACATCGCCTCGGTGCGGTATGCGATCTGGTTATGGGCCTTCAGGTCCACGCCGGTCTGGTCCGGATCGCCGTAGGCGATGATCTCGCTGGTCAGATCGCGGACCATGCCCCATTTGATGAGGCTGAAATCTCCCATGAACGCGAGCACCTTCGTCGGGGTCTTGGCCAGTCGGCCGTTGACGGTTCCGGAGGTCGCGGCGGTGATGCCGTCCAGGCTGCCGGCCTGCAGGTTCAGCGGGATCTCCGGGTAGAAGCGCATGCCGGTGGAGGGGACGCGCAGCTTGCGCAGGCGGGACGCCCAGGTCTTGGACAGGGCGACACCGTTGATGTCGTAGGAGTCGTTCAGCGCGTCGGCCAAAGCGTCCACGTTGCCGATCTCATCCTCGGTGGCGATCACCTGCACGGCAGACGTGCTCAATGGGTCGAATCCGGAGAGCGCCTCACCGGTCTTGGGGTTGATCGCATGGTAGATCACGTAGTCGAGGGCGCGGCCCAGTGCGGCTGCCTGATCGGCCAGGATGCTGCGGATGATCTGCAGCTGGTTGTCCTCGTCGGCCCACTGGAGTTCGCTGGTGACGCGGGTGGTGGTCTGCACCTTGAAGCGCTTCGCCACGACGGAGTCCACGGTCTGCTCGTAGCTGCTCTTGACCGCGCCTTCGGCCACTACCTCGGCTTCGCTCTTGCCGTTGAACACGAGGTAGTCGGCGTCGGAGAAGATCTGTGGCGTGCTGGGGCTCAGGGACGCGATGGTGCTGGTGTCCTTGGCCTTGTTCACGATTTCGGTGGCCACGCTCACGGGGAGCTTGATCTGGTCTGTTTTCATCGCCATGATGGCTTGTCCTTTCGGATGGTTGGGTTATTCGCCTAGGAGCTGGTGGATGTACGAGAGCTCTTCGGCGTCCTTGTTGTTGTTCTGGTGCGATGGAGAGCCCGTCTGGTTCCTCACCTGAGGCGGCTTGGATGCCGGATGCAGCGCCGCGTGCAGGAGGTCCGCATGCGCCTCGAGTTCCTCCTTGGTTCCGCCGCGCAGCAGTTCGGCCGGAACGTCCTTGTCTTTGGCGACTTCGGACACCCATTCCGCGTGCTGCTTCTCGGCCGCGGCGTCGTCGATCTGCTTGCGCAGCGCCGCGTTCGATTCCTTGAGTTTGTCGATTTCGCTCTTTCCGGCGTTCTCCATCTCGTCGAGTTTCATGGCCTTGGACTTGAGCTCGTCGTAGTCCTTGTACTTGCCGCGCTCCTTGGCCAGTCGCTTCTCGACGATCTGGTCGACCTGTTCCTGGGTGAACGACCTCGGCTCACCGCCATCGCCACCGTCATTGGAACCGCCCTCGTCGCCACCGCCGTCGATGAGACGGATGTGTGCCGGGAATCGGAATCTGATGGACATGCTGCTCTCCTTTGCTGTTTCCCGTGGATTCGAGTTCGACCGCGCCACGGTGCGCTGTATGGTCCTCCCACGCGATACGGCGCATGGTCGCCGCCAACCTGAATGGCTGGCCGAGTGGTGGATGCAGGATTCGCACCTGCGCGGCTGTGAAGCGCCCGAGTTACAGTCGGGTCCATTCGTCTGCTCTGGCAATCCACCGAAATCAATGGTTTTTGGTAAAATAGAAGTACCGGAGGTCCCGTGCAGACTTGAAATAATAGCCTATTCGTGCGGGAGTGCCTCCGGGTTTTTATTGCAGCTCGATTTCTCTCATCCCGTTGTTGTCCAATAGGAACAAACGTCTGATCTTGTTTTTCTTATGCAGCGCGTTATAGCGGGAAAGTTGCGTCACCAGTTTCTCCGGAGCCGAGTATCCAGTGAGATCCACAATGAATGCATCCTTCACGACACCATGCTGCTCGGCTTTGGATACCGCTTTTGAGATGTTCTTCGAAATGGATCCGTAGTCTGGGCGTTTTTGCCGAGATGACTTAACCTCGCACTCAAGGTCTTGCTCAATCCATTTCAAGTCATTCGTCGATTTGTGCCCCAAAGTATCGCGTGGAATCCATTCGTAATGCTGTCCGAGTGACTTGAAATGTTCCAGGAACACGATTTCATGCATCTCAAGGACGTCTGCGTCTACTGGGACGCCAAGCGCCTTCTGCCTTCCATCCCATCCTTTCTTGCTTAATGATTTCTCGTCGCGCATGCCGGTGAAATCATGTTCGACTTTGAAAGACGCACGTTTCTTCGGCATGATCCCGTCGCTCAATTGCTTAGGGAACTTATGACGCATAACGAATGTGACGGCATTCGCGTCGGCCGAATCCAACTTGATTCCGGCTTCCTCGGCGGAGGACTTCCAATTCTTTCCCAATGCGTTGCCGTTGATGGCTTGCACGGCCTGATCGTACATGGCTTTATACTTCTCGCTTGGTCATAGCCGAAGATCTTGTCCTTGCCCCAGCTGCACACGGGAATGCAACGGCATTTGCCGTTATGGAAAGAGCCGCCGAAGTCCGCGCTTTCCTCACTGGTGTATGCGAATCCTCGGCTGGCGAGCATCACGCAAAATGCACAAGGATTGGAGCCTCGTGGGACGCGTGCCCATCCAGGATGCGTCTCGTCGGCGTCGCGGTTGTTCTGCGTGGTCAATCGTACAGACCTGCTCATCATGTCGGCAATGAACTGCTGCCAGTCGTCCACCGTCTTCAGGTCGGGCCAAAGGTCTTCAACAGTCAGCCCGTTGGCGTTGCCATGCTTCAAATTAGTGTAGTTATGCCCATTCCAATCGGTTCCAGTGAAACCGCCTACCTGACGGTATAGCACTTCATATTCGTCGCAAGTAGATGAGACGTAGGGCGGCATTTTGATGCCGGCGTATTTCTGCCACAGGTTCCTGGTGTCAGTGTAGTACCTGCGTGATCGTTCGGACGCATCGCGGGTGTACCTGAGCACTATGTCTTGTCGTTCCAACGGTTTCGCGGATTCCATCGCGTCGGTGGCGTCGTCTGTCAGATTCTCAAGATCAGTCTCGTAATCCCTATGCAGTTTCTCCAGTTTCTGACGAAGCTGCGCTTTCGCCGGTTCCGGCAGATCCAGATTGTTCAGATCCATCCGTCACCTCCGAGGACGCCGCGCTTCTGTCCATGAGCTGGTCGATGCGTTGTTCCGATTTCTGCCGTTGCTGGTCGGCGCGTAGGCGGGTGATTTCCTCGCGGGTCAGGCCGAGACGTTCGAGTCCGACATCGGAGTCGGCGTAGCCGGTGATCTTGTCGGCGATCTTCGTGAACGCGTCGGCGCGCGCCGCGTCGGAGATTTCCCTTGTGGGCGCCCATACCGGATGCACGTCGCGTATGGAGTCGGGTATCGTGTTCGCGCCTTCGCGCAATGCCACGGCGATGCCCATGGCCCGTTTGAGTTCCCGCCCGAAGGCCACGTTCTGCTTGTCGGCGATGCGCGTCAACCGTCGTTCGGCGGATGCCATGGCCTCGGCGCTGGTCGGATTGTCCAACGTGATGCCCAGATAGTCGACCGGCACTCGGGTCTGCGAGGCGACGAGCATGGCCAAGGTCTTGAGCATGTCCGAATGGGGCGTCATGGACGCCTGCTGCACCTGATGCAGTTGGGGAAGCTCTCCGTTCTCGTCCGCGGTGATCGCGTTGATCGCCTGGATGAGACTCGTCCATGTGTTGCTGCTGAACGCGTCCCTGTTCGCTCCGATGAACCAGAGTTTCGGAACGGAATAGAATTCGGCCGACGCCTCCATGCGGACCACGGTGCGGAATCCGGCGTCGACGAGGCTCATGAGCGAACGGCTGATGCGGCTGTGGCCGAATGGCCGGTCCATCTGCCTGTCGTAGGCGAGCGCGACGGCAGTCGGCTGGTCGAAGTTCGTTTCGATTTTCTCCGCCCGCCATGGGGTCAGGTGGCCGGAGCATTCGTAGACCTTGCCGGGGAGCCACACGTTGAACGCGCAGATTCGTCCGTCCTTGTCGTCCTCGGTGATGGTCAATGCCGCGGCCAGACGGTGGTTGCGTCGGTCCCAGATTCCAGCGGACCAGTCGGCGGAGCGTGGGATCATGCTGATCCGGTCCGGATTCTCCGGGTCTGCGGCGATGGTCAGGAAGCTGCATGAGTGCTTGTAAGCGGATACGATCAGTTCTGACGTGGCCACGTCCAATTGGTTGTCCTCGAACAGGTCGTTGACGCCCATCGTGTCGTCGCCGGATACGCTGAACCCTTCCAGGTCGCTCAGGTCGCTCAATGATCGGACGGCCAGTTCGGGCCATCCGATCATCGCCTCGACCTTGTTTTTGATCTGGTCGGGGATGGAGATTCCGAAGTCTTTGAATCGTTCCTTGCAGTCGTAGTAGGCTCCGCGGATCAGGTTGCGTGGGTATTTCTCACGCCACACGCGCAACAGTTCGTGGATGATGGGCATGTCCTCGTCGTCGACGCCGAGGATGGTGCCGACGTTTCCGCTTGCGGTGTCGAGGTAGCTGCTGCCGGTGAATTTCGGAGCGACACTTACCGTTGTGCCGTCGGCCATGTAGAACACCATCAGAACATCACCTCCTGTCGTCTTCCCGGATGTCGTTTCGTCGTGAACGCCCCATACAGGGCGAGAGTGGTGGACACGAGCGGCGTGATGTCGACATCACTGCCGAGTTTGTTCCAAGCGATCGCGCCGGACTGTCCAAGAGGCCGCGTGGTGGCGCCCTTGACGGCCGCGGCCAGCTGCGGCTGGTATTCGTCCCGCGGGTGCTTGAGCGTTCCGGCTTTGAGCATGTCGAGGAACCGGCCGCATGCTCGGCCCATCTCCTGCATGTTCGTGACCGTGACCTTCACATGTGCTTTCTTCAGTTCGGGCAGCAGGCTCATGGCGGGCGACTGCGCGTCGATGACCACGCTGGCGGTCTTCGGCCAATGTTCGGCGAGCCAGTCCACGGCCCACATGGTTCCCGCCTGCCGCGCGTCCTTGATGTTCGCCATCTGGATGATTGCCGAACCGTCCGCGTACCGTAGCGCGGCTCCGATGGTCAGCACGCTCCTGTCCGGAGGCATGTCGATGCCGAAGCTCACCGTGCCGCCCTCGGGCACGTCGTCGATGGCCGCGGCCTGCCACAGGTCGGGGCTGATGGCGTATGCGGTGGCGGTCTCGCCCCATATGCCAAGCGCCTCGCGACGGAACGAATCCTCCGACAGGTTGTTGCGCATGCGCATGATTGCCTGTTCACTGGTACGTCTCGGATAGCTGGGATTCGCTTTAGCCCACTGTTCGCGGTCGTCCGAATCCGCGTCCTTGTCGGCGGCAAGCTCCACGTAGAGGAGGTTCCCGTCATGGTTCAGCGCGTGCATGCGTTTCTCCGTGAACGCATCGCACTGGTCTCCCGGCTTGGGTGGATTGCCCATATACACGACCAGGGGGTTAGGACTCGTGTTCAAAACCGGAATCATGTTGTCCATCGCGCGCACTGTGAGGATCTGCGCTTCGTCGAACACGGCCACGTCCACGCTGTGCAATCCTCGGCCGAAGCCGTTTTCGCGGGCGCCGAACATGATGCGGCTGCCGGACGTGAACGTGATCTCCTGTTGGCCGTTTGCTCTGCGGATGCGTTCCACGTACCGGCCGAGCACTGGATTATGCTCCATCTCGCACATGTCCGCGAATGTCTCGTCGCTGGTGCGCGTATGGTGGGCGGTCCAGATGGCTTTCAGGTTCGGTGTGAGTATCGCCTTGAGGAACAACGCGGTGCCGACGGTGAAGGTCTTGCCGATCTGCCTGCAGCTGGACAGCACGGCGCCGTCCGCGCCACACGCATACTTGCCTTCCGCGTTCTTGGCGAACAGAAGCCACAAGAAGCCCTGCTGCCACAAGTCGAAACGGATGCCGGCCTTGCGCGCGGCTTTGTTGATTCGCGTGAACTCGCTGCCGACGATGCCTTCCGGCTGGCGCAGGATCTTGGCGATCTCAGACAATCGACGCTCCGACATCGTCCGTCACCTCGTCTTCCTCATCGTCCAACAGGTCGGTCAGACCGCCGCCTTGGAGCGATTCGATGCGTTCGCATACGTCGATGAGCTGGCGGCTGATCGCAGGCAGTGCGTTTGCCGGTGTGGACGTGTCATCCATGGCCTTCTGCAGTCGGTCACGGTTGGCGCGCAGCATGTCCAGCATGCTGCCGTCCATCATCCTCTCGAAGCTCCGCTGGTCGAGATCCCTTTCCGGCTTCTGTTTCGTTTCCACGGCTTTGACGGGCGGCTTACCGTTCCGGTCCTGTGCGGGCCGGTTCTTTTTCCGACGCCGATAGTCTTTCTGCCTGCATTTCGCGGAGCAATATTTCTGTTGGCTGCCCTTGCCACTTGGCCTAAATTGCTTACCGCATACTTCGCAAATCATTGCGTTTCCTTCATTCCAAAACCAGTGAGGAACCCGAGTTCTTCGCGCAATCTTGTTGCAGCAGCTTCCGCCCGTGCAAGCGTCTTGAATGGACCTCTCTTGTATGCCTTCCTATTCTTGATAACCTCAACTTGCCATGCTTTTCGATCGTTACGCCAGTAGACACCACGGATTCCGGATTTGCTGTTCTTATTACAGGAAACACGATATTCGGAATTCTCCTGAACCGTTACTGCTCTCAAATGGTCTGAATTAACGCATGAACGGTTGTGACAGATATGATCAATCACCATCCCATCTGGGATAAACATGTTATGAGTCAATGCATATGCGAAGCGATGTGCCGGAACGGACGTCTTTGCCAGACGGAATGTGCCATATCCCTTTGGGTGATGAGCACCGTTCCATTCCCAACATTTACTAGGGTCAGTGCTTCTGAAGTATTTATTAAATCGTTCTATGTCAGATGCTGACGCTTTGGAAAAGGCCATATTCCGCCTTTCATTCAACGTATGCGTAACACAATTCGTTACGCTTAAATTTCAAGAGAAATATCGGCACTGCACCCGAGGCGACCGGAAGGGGGTATACCCGGGGTTCCCGCCCTGGTCATCGGAGGTCAGATACCGAACGTTTTGAACGGCATCGAACTTGATTTCACTTCCTGTCTGCCAGCCAGCAGCGCTCGTGCGTGTTCGTCTGTCTTGTCGCTCTTCATCCTGTTGCATCTGCGGTGCGTGAGCCTGCAGTTAGTGAAGCTGTATGGATCGCCGCCTCGTGAGACTGGTATGAGTTCGTCGACTTCGGCGCTCATCGGATGTGGTGTCTTCAATGTCTTGTCGACTGGCTTGCCGCAGATGGCGCACACGTCGTATGCGGCCAGCACTCTTGCCCTGAGTTGTCTGCGCCGCCAGCCGTTGCTGACGCGCTCGTTGCGCCGCTTGCTCATGTGGCCTCCCACGTGTATGGGGCCCAGGGTGTTATGGATTTGTCAACGACTATCTTCGCCGTTGGCTTGCTGGAATGCCGGTATAGGGGCTCCCGTATAAGGCCTCTCCCGTGTCTTGTAGGGGCTCCCCATCATCTGCGAATGCCCCTCCCGGATTGTCAATACCCCTACCCCGGGTTTGTTTCATGGGTGCCTTCGGCGGGATTCGAACCCGCGTCCACACGCGGCCACAAGGAAGAGAATCCAATAAAGACTCGCGGCCGGTACGATCTACCACTGATTCCTACGAAGGCATACGGGCAGGCGTTTTTTAAGCTTCACCGCATCACGGAAGCACGGGATTGGCTTGCCTGCCACATTGGGGTATGTCCACTCTGACGGGAGTGGGCGGAGCGTGTCCGATATGCCGTTCGGACAGGACGGGACTGCAACCCAAGTGAATCAGGAGAATCCATTGGAGGATATAAGTGAGGGTCCAAACCGTGTGTATCGGTTTGGACCCTCTAATCCACTGACAATTTTGTGTTGCACTTTCGATTTTGTCAAATCGAGTCGCGTCGCATGACCTGTCCATGCACGTCGGAAAGCCTGTACAACGGCTGCCCCTTCACGTTTTCACCAACCGGTTGGAGCCTGCCGCGCTTGCGCCATGAGCGAATCGTGTTCGCGTTGCACTGGAATCCGCATTCGCGCAGCAGTTCCGCACACTCCCCCGCCGTGAACGCCCTGCCCGATTCGATGCACTCCCGCAGGAAACCCAATCGCACATCGACCACGCGATAAGCGTTGCCGCACACCGGACAATCAACGCTCACCGCGCCGACCTCCGCACTCAGCTCCACTCCACACAGAGGATTCAGGCACCTGCCGATGCCGTGCCTGGATGGTGGCACGTCGATGATGGCCAGCGTCTTGCGCACCAACCGCTCCCAGTCATGCCAGATCAAACCGATGTCCGGCAGTCGGTTCAACCGCTGGCATGACCAGCATGCCTTGAGCATGTCGACGATGGACGGGACCGCGATGCTTATGGCCCATGGCATGGCCGGCGGCGCATACAATCGACACCACAACGCCGTCACCGCATCCTCGATCTCCTGCAGATGGTCAACGACCGAGAGTCTGATCGGCGTGGGCGCGGACTGCAGGTTGACACGTCCAGGCTGGTGGCCTCCGTAATGCGCCGTCGAATCCAGGAACTCGCGCAGGGCTTGGATCCATGACGGATAGTCGTGGATCCATCCCCTCAAAGCGGTCTCGCACTTGTCGCACATCGTGGCCTGGATACGGCACTCCCCGCCGCACACTCGGCACATGCCGGCGAGCGCTGGCTTGTTTTGTTTGGTTTGTGTTGGTTGTGTCTGGTTTGGTGTTGGTTGGGATTCGTTGTTTTGTTCGTTCATTTGTTCGATTCCCTCCGGCGTGGTAGTCTTCTGGTGGTGTCAGGAGCCCGGCCGGAAGGTCGGGTTTTTGTTATTCGTGGTGTTGTTGGATGATTGCTTTGATTTCCTCTTTGGGTACTTGTGGAACCAGTGGCGTGATTTCGTCGAGGCTGTATCCGGCCTGATGCCATTTGATGATCATGTCCATGAGGGTTTTCTTCATTTTCATTTCGTTTCCCTTCGTATTTGCTGGTTGATCGTCTCGTATGGTTTGCGGTGGAAGATGCGTATCCACCATTCGGGGCGGCGGCCCCATATGGTTTTGACTTCGGTGAGGGGAAACCATGATACGTACCATTTTGAGCAATTTCCGCAGTACAGCACCTCGCCTTCCTCCTTCGGTCTGGGATGCTCATGGTCGAACGCTGGCGGCCTTGGCACCAAATAACTTCGATTGCTCATTTTGTGTCCTTGAGTGTGATGCGTTTCATTCCTTCGCCGCCTTCATTTCTTGGATTTCACCGTCGAAAAAATCGATGATGAGATTGCAGATGGCGGCCGCCGACGTTTTGAGCTGGGCTTTTTCCTCTTCGTTTTCGGCTTTGATGGCGAAAACGGCATCCTTGCTGTTGAAATTGATTCTCATTTCGTGTCCTTCGTGGTTGGGCGGACGGTGAATGCGACGAGTCCGGTCTCGGCATGGAATACCTTGGCCGGCTCGCCAGTCCTCAAGGACATGGACTGCGCGTAGTCGCCGGCATCGTCGATGTTCTCGAACGTTCTGACGCCTTCCGTGGTGACGACGTTGTAGCTCATCTTGCCGGCTCCTTGTCTGCACCGCTCACATGGCTCCAGTCGCATGACAGGCCGCCCCTCTGGTAGCCCGCGTAGACGACGCAGTCCACTTTCCTCGTGTCGGACAGTGTGACGATGCATTCCTTGATGTCGTCGCCGGACCTTTTGGAGCATGTGGTGCCGGTGGCGGCGATGGCGGGGGCCGGGGTCGACGTCTTGGACGCATTGCCGCATCCCGCGAGCGCGGCGCAGAGTACGAGGGTTATGGCGGTGAGGGCGGCGCATATGGTGTTTCTCATTGGTTTCATTCCTTTCCGTAGATGGCGAGGCTTCTGATGCCGTCGCCCATGCTGTTGGAACATGTGTTCGGATCGTGGTCGATGATGTCGTTTCCGATGCCCTGGAAGCGGAGGCTGGCGGTGCCGTCCGGATGTCGGATGAGTTCGAGCCGTCCGTCGATGATGACGTCCTGGTCTGTTCGGGCGATGCAGCGGCGGCCGATCAGGATGACCGGATCGGCCGACCGCCATTTATGCAGCGGGACGTTGACGCTCACCGCGGCTCCTCGCCTTCGTTTCCGCCTTGGGCGTCCTTTCCGGCCGCGTCGTAGCCTTCGTCGTACACGTCGTCGAGCAGCGTCTGGAACTCGGGAGAGGCGAAGAACGTGCTGATGGCGTCCTTGGCCACGCGCCTCCATGGCTCCTTGCCCTCCATGGGCATCTCGTTCCATGGACGTGGATGGCGGGCCCCGTTGCTATACCAGCGCAGGTAGATGGCCTCGGCCACCTTGTTCTGCGTCTCCAGACCGATCGGAATGGTCTCCTGGTCTGCCATGATGGCTCCTTTCAGTATGTTTCCGGCGGTTCCGGCGCGGTACGGTCCGCAATGATGTAGGCGGCGAGCGCGACGCATAGGGTGAGGATGATGAGCAGGACATGCAGGGCGAGCCATTGGATGGGGATCCAGTGGTGGAGGCCGTAGCCGATGATCGGCCGGATGATGGCGTGCGGCACGAGCAGCAGCGCGGTGAGGGCGAACAGCGTGGCGAACCAGTCGCCGACGCGGTTGGAGATGCGGTTGATGGTCTGTTTCATTCCGAGGTTCCTTTCATTGTTGGTACGGTTCATGGCCTGTTGGCCATCCAGCCGATCAGGATGGCGGCACATAGGAGGATCACTGCTGCGATGTCCATCACCTTGCTGCTTTCGTGGCGACGTATCGGACCGGATGGGCGGAGAGGTGGCGGATGATGCGCGCGTATTGGCGGATGTCACGGTCGAGGCATGTGCCGGTGCGGTGGGCGCTAGCCACAGGCGTCTCCTCTTCCGGCCTCACATCCCAGCCGGCGGCTTCGAGACTGTCGCGGATGGTGGCCATGTCGATGCGGTGGTAGTGCAGCGGGAGGTTCGGGCAGAGTCGGCCGATGAAGTCGAGGTCGAACTGCGGGTTGCTGCCTGCCGGATGGAGGGTGAACGATTGCGCGAGGCTGTCGACATATTCCTCGAGTCCGTTCGCCGTCGCCGCTTCCGTGTATCCGGCATCGAATGCGTCTTCGAGCAGTCCGTTGGCGCAGTGCATGCGCCATGCCTTGAAGTTCTCATCGGTGATGGAGACGTTTCGTTCCGCCAATCCGATGACGCGGTGGAAACCGCCGACGCACAGCACGCCTTTCATGTCGGTGCAACGCAGTTCCACCTCGAGGATCCTGTCATGGTCCGGGTCGAGCCCCGTGGTCTCCACATCCATCCACAGCAGCATGTCCGTTTTTTCAATACCTGTCATTTCTTCTCCCATCGATGTCAAGCCGGGCGATCTCAAGACCTGTCAGACGTGTGGCGGTCCCGTCCATGTTCAGCCGCATCCACCTGCCTTCCCAGTCGAACACTGGAACGTCACGAGGATCCGCGCCGAGCGGCACGATCAATCCCAGTCGCTCCGCCTCGGCCACATGCTGGTGGACCCACCCATGGCAGCCGGTTGTGCCCGAACCGCACAGCTCGACGATGTTGGCCGGACTGTGCCTCACATCCGGATCCGCCGGCCGCCGCAGTTGACGGTGATGGCCGGAGCGTCCAGGCCAGCATGACGGGTCATGGATGTTCGTCCCACACCGCAGACAATGCCAACCCTGCCGCTCCAAGGCGGCACGCTTCGAATCAGCAAACTCACTCACAACGCACCCCCTCCTGCATCAGACCGTCAACCAACACCAAACACGAAGTGCAATTGGCTCTCAACCCGGCCGCCATCGCCACGATGCCGTCATCCGCCGCACCACCGGCGAGCGCTCGCAGTTCGATTGTGCTGGCGGTCTGGGCGGTGTCGGTGAGGAGTTGGGTGAGTCTTTCGAGTTGTTTCCTGGTCATTGGTTGTTCTCCTCGTCTTCTTCGTTTTCGTCGGAGTCGGCTTCGGTGATGGCGGCGATGAGCTGGTCGAGGTGGCTGGTTTCGTCGTCGGTGGGCGTGTAGCCGAGGTCTTGGAGGATCTGGTAGTAGCCGGGGATGCGTCTGCTGGTGTCGTTGACGGTGGTCCAGTCGGTCGGGTCGATGAACCATTCGATGCGTGCGGCGAGGATGGTCACGGCTTCCAGTGGCCAGTCGGCGGTCTGCAGGCTGATGCGCGCGGCCGTGGGGGCGTCCTCGGCTGTGATGCCGCTGATCTTCTCGTATTCCTCGCGGCTGCCGCTGTGTTCGTTCCAGTTGGTGAGGGCGTCGACGAGACCGCCTGGGAAGGGGTCGATGATCTGCAGGAGTCCGAGCTTTGCCGCTGTTTCGATGAGCTGGGCGCGTTTGATGCCGTGGAGGTTGGCGTGGAGCCATGCCATGCGCTTGTCGGCGGATGTGGCGGCGTATTCCTCGAGCGCGTGCCTGCGGGCGTCGCGTTCGGCCTGTTCGGCGGCTCGTCGGGCTTCCTTCTCGGCGTCGGCGGTCTTGTCGCGGCGGGTCCAGAGGTAGACCTGCTGCGTGTGAATGGATACGGCTGCGGGGTTCTGTTCGCGGATCTTCTCGATGGCTTCTTCGGGGGTGCCGGCGGACGGGAACATGCAGCCGAGGTAGCGCCATTCCGGGTCGCCGTAGGGCTTTTCAGGGTCGGGGATGAGGTTGATGCCGTTGTCGGGCTCCCCGAGGAGCGCGGCGACCGATTCGATCCATTGCCGGTCGCGGTCGTCGCGTTCGATGCGGCTGAGGGTGTAGTCGAAGTTCGAGGTGCCCGCCGCCTGCGCGAGGCGCTTCTGCAGATCCGGACGGCCGTCGTATCGCGCTATGGCCACGAGCTGGCCGATGGTGAGCTGGCTGAAATCGTCGCGGGTCGCTCTGACCTCGTTGTCGATGCTGGCGGCCTTGGCGCGGTCACGCACGTAGTCGCCGCTTCGGCCGAGCCGGTGGGCGACGTTGGCGGTGGTGGCTCCGAGGTCGAGCATGCCCTGGATGGCGTCAGCCTCCTCCAACACGGTGAGCTGTTCGCGCTGGCAGTTCTCGGTGACCATGGCCTCCAACTGCTGCAACGGGTCGAGGTCAAGCACGAAGCATGGGACGGCTCCGGTTCCGGCCTGCTTGCACGCCGCAAGGCGACGATGACCGGCGATGACCATGTAGCGCTCGCCGTTGGACACGACGCTGAGGGGCGTGAGGAGTCCGTTGGCTCTGATGCTGGCGGCGAGGTCGGTCACGTCGCCGATGTTTTTGCGTGGATTGTCGGGGTGGGGGTCGATCAGGCTCGTGTTGATGAGCTTGATTTCGTTGCTTTGGTAGTTGCTCATTGCTTCTCCTTGCTGGTTTCTTGGTTGTTGAGTTCGTCTGCGCACGCTTGGCATGCCTTCCACCATTCGCTTGGGTTGCCTTCCCTGAGGCTTCCGGTGTGGTCGTATTCGTCCTCGTGTGGATCCATGAGCTGGTGGACGTGTTCGCAGTTCCAGGTGTGCTTGTGGCGTGGTGTTGGCGGGACTGGTTCGGGCGCCCAGGTCTTCCACTGGTCGCGGAGCCATGTGTTGAGCCGTGGGATGTGGCCGCTGCGGATTTGACCGTCGTTGACGGCGTGCTTGTAGCGGCGGAGCGCGGTTTGGAGGCGGGTGAGTTCGACGGGGTTTCCGGCGATGGCCGCGTACAGGGCTCTGGCTTCGGCTTCGGTCTTGCGGCCTTTCGCGCCGACGGATCCGGGATAGGCTTCGGCGAAATGGTCGAAACCGGATTCCGGCGTGGCGGGTTGCTTCGGTTTGCCGGCGGGAGGGGTCGGAGAGGGTATATCGGTATCGGTATCGGTTTTATGCCATGTTTTTGCTTGGCTGTCCTCTAGCAACTTGCTAGACGTTTTGCTACCCATCTCGCTACCGTTTTGCTCTCCGTTTGCTTGGCTGTTTTCTGGCAAGTCGCCAGACGTCTGCTTGGCTTTCTGGTTGGCCGCCTTGCGGCGTCCTCCCTTGCTTCCGGCCTTGCGCCGCGCCTCGCGCTGTTCCTCGGTGAGCATCTTCGGCTCCCTGCAGATGCCTTCCGCGTAGACGGGACGCCATCCGCCATCGTGCTCTTCCATAAGCCCGGAGTCGATGAGCTGCTGCAGCTGCTTCATGGTGCCGCCGGCGTCCTTGAGATCGAGCTTGTCGAAGTATCCTGGATACGCGGCCGGGTCCTTGGCCTGCATCGAGACGCCTTTGGAGTGGATGACGCACAGCTTGACCCACAGTCCCACGGTGGCGAGAGGCAGGCGGCGGATGCGCCTGTCGTCGGCCATCTGGTCGTCGATGATGAACCACATCTCTTCTTCTCCTTCCTGTGGTTCAGTCGATCTCGCCGGTGTCCGGATCGACGGTCGCCTCCACGTCGCCATCGTCCATGTCGAGACTGCGGCGCAGATCGTCGATGAGGATCATCTGCCGTGACGTGGCCGGCTTCGCGCACATGTTCTCCATGGCCAGGCCGGCGTCGAGGATGCGCTGAGCGAGGTCCGCGCAGTCGTACACGGCTTCGGTGATGGCGTGGATGCCGCCCCACTTGTCGATGTGCTCCTGCTTGTTTTTGGTGTCCATGACGGTGCGGCATGCCTTGAGCACGACGGCCGCGGCTTTGGTGACCTGCTGGGTCTTGCCGATGAGGTCGATGAGTGTGTCTGGCGTGGCTTCCTGCGGGATGAGCGCCTGTTGTTCGCTGGCTTTCATTGCTGCTCCTTAGAATTCCGGTTCCGGATCGGGTTTGCCGAAGTCTCCGAATGATGACTGGTCGGACGCCGGCGCGCCCCACGGATCATCGGCCGGCGGCTGGGCGGGTTGCTGTGTCTGCGCCGGCTGTTGCGGCCGTTGGCTCCAGCCGCCTGCGCCGGTGTTGACGGTCGGCGTCTGCGCGGCGGGATTGCCGTAGACGGGACCTTGCGGCTGTCGGCTGATGCGGCTGACCTGCGCGGTGGCGTAGCGCAGGCTCGGGCCGATCTCGTCAACCTGCAGTTCCATGACGGTTCTGTTGGTGCCGTCCTGTGCCTGGTAGGAATGCTGTTGGAGGCGTCCCTGCGCGATTACGCGCATGCCTTTCGAGAGGCTCTGCGCGCAATGCGAGGCCATGTCACGCCATGCCGAGCAGCGCATGAACAGCGCCGCCCCATCCTCGTACTGGCCGGTCTGCTTGTTATAGACGCGCGCGGTGTTTGCGATGGTGAAGCTGGCGACCTGCGCGCCCTGGCCGGTGGTTCTCAGTTCCGGATCTGCGGTGAGGTTGCCGACGATGGTGATGACGGTCTCTCCGATGGCCATGTCAGGCTCCCTTCACGTATCCGGCGGGTTCCGGGCCGAGCTGGCTGGGGTCCTTGGCCTTCCACGCGCATTTCGCGCGGAGGCATCCGGCCTCGCGGTCGATGACGATCTCGCCGAAGCGCGCCGGCGCGACCATGGTGAGGTTCCAGCCACGGTCGTGGTTGAGCGCGCTGATGGTCTCGTACAGTTCGCCGATCAGCTCGGCGGACGTCATGCCGACGCTGGCGGGCGTGAGCGGCCATTCGAACCACTTCTCGCCTTCCGGCCTGCTTGGTGCTTTGCTTGGCAACGTTTGCCTCCTTTGGATTGATGTCGTGCCGGGACGCGGATTCGAACCGCGCATCCATCCGCCGACGTGACCTCAACACGCCGATCCATGGCGCCCGCATCCTGTCGCGGGCCCCGGCGAAGGCCGGACGGGAGGAGAAGAGAGAAGATGACCCGTCCGGCTGGTTTTAACGTCTTTTCCTTGACGCGCGGGCGGTTCCGGCATGGCCGCGCATGACGAACCACGTCCATGCCGCAATGTGTGCGGAACCGTCCAAGTCCTTCACTGACGTTGCTCGTCCAGCCATCGCATGAAGCGGGGGTCGGAGCACAGGCGACGCATGATGACGGCCGTCGGGATGAGCACCGCGAACGGCACGGCGATGAGATGTTCGATCGGGTGCGTGCACGCCGGCGTGCAATACAGCACCCACATGGCCAGCAACCACGCCGCGAACAGCAGCTGGTGCAGGATGACGCGAGCAAGGGCCTTCATCACATCAGCTCCTTGTTGATGGTGTCGATGACGATGTCCACGAGGTCGACCACGTCGAGGTCGACGTATCCGACGATGTGACCGAGCGCACGCCTTGCTTCGATTTCGCCCCATCCGTCGCCGCAGGCCGGACGGATGGCGTCGCCCTCGTCCTCAAATTCCCTGAATATCGCTTCGACGCAGGCTTTGCGGATGTCGTTCATTTGTCCTCCTTTTCTTCCCATGGATCAGGCCACGGGGTATCGGTACGCCAGTTGTTGTCAGCCATCACGCTCACGCACCCACCTCTTCCTCGTATTCGGCCGTGCACTGGTACAGGTGTTGCGCGAAATAGGCGATCATCTGCTCCTTCGGATACATGACGATTCGTCCCACCTTCACGAACTTCGGGCCGATGCCCGCGCTACGCCAGTACGCCAGGGTGCCTTCCTTGATGCCGCAGTTGTCCGCGATGTCCTTCGTTGTGTTCATCGGCTTCAACGCCGCCGCCAATGCGGCGAACACCTCTTTGTCATCCATCACGCGCCCGCTCCTTTCATGCGTTGGTAAGCGCTGATTGCTTTTCCGACGTGTTTCGTTTGAGGACCTTCCTGCCGAGTGGGAGAATGAGCAGACCCACGCAAAGAAGGGAGGTGAGAATATGAGCAATGGATCCGATTTCGCGAAGGCGAGCGCCGTGTTCGGGAAGGCCGCTGAAACGTCCGATCCCGACGAGAGGATGAGAGCCCTGTGCCAAGGGCTTTCCCTCCTCGCCAAGGGATTCGATTCGATGGATGCTTCCATGGCATCCGCCGCCTACTGTCTCGACGTGCTCTCGGATAAGTTCTGAACGGAGTTCCTGTATCTCCGTGCTTAGTCGGTCCGCGGCCTGATTGATGCGCTCGAGAATCGAGCCCATGACTTCAGTCGTCATGTCGCGGGCCGACAACTGCCGTCCGACCTCGATGCCGATTCCTCGCAGGTCAAGGCTGGACAGGTGGCTCCTCCTGTCGTCGCCCACTGTTCCGATAACCGTTCGAGCTGGTTCCTCGCGGACGGCTTTTCTTATCGCGCCCAGCATCGCCGGGTGCAGGCGTTCGAACTCCTCAACGGAAATCGGGTTCGTGGATTCATCCGGTGTCTCGGCCGGAATGTTGATGCTCATTTCGGATTCTCCTTTCGATTCATGATTTGGCGAGCGCCGATTGCGGTTCTTTTTCTTCTGAATTTGCTGCAATGAAGATGTCAAGACCGTCTTGCCATTTCAATGCCGGAGCAATCTTGTCGAGAACGCGAATCGGCCATTCCCGTTGATTGCGCATGTATCGATTCATGACGACCCGATTGATTCCAACTGCGTCGGCGACGTCGGATTGAGTGATTCCAAGTCGAGCCATCCTGACTTTTATTGCCTGTGTCACGTATTCATTGCTTGTCACATCACCTCCATTCCCCGAATATTCGGGACTTTGTTCGACGTTTACCGGATATTCGGTGAACATGCTTTCAATGTACTCCCGAATATTCGGTATGGCAAATTCGACACGCCGAACGGTGTAAAGATGTAACTTCCCGAAAATTCGAATACAGTCATCGCTATGGATAGCAGCACAACACGCACCGATCTGGTGATTTGCAAATATATCAGCCAAGCAATGGAAGCCAATGGCATTACCCAGGCCGACCTCTCCAAGGCTCTTGAAGGACGATCAAAAGGTTATGTCAGCGACCGAGTACTCGGTAAAAGAAGTTGGGCAATTAGCGAGTTAGACAGACTCGCTCCACTCTTTGGGCTTCCGGACGCTCTTTCACTGGTCGCGGCAGCCTGTGGGTCAATCTCCAGCGAGGCCGCCCGCGCCTACGAGGCCCGCGAGCGCCAAAAGATCACCGATGACCTGGTGGATCGCATCGCCGCGCATCCGGAGGATTACGTCACTGCCGCCAATGACGATCCGAACAAGATGCTTGAGGCGGAGACGCCAAGAGGCTAGATTTTTTTGATGCAAATCAACTAGGGAAAGAAGGAAACCATGTACAGGAAGACAATCGCAACGGCCGTCGCCGGTCTGCTCATTCTCGGGCTTGGCGCATGCGGCAACGCCAGTGACGCCAAAACCGCCGACGCCGGCAGCACGAGCCAATCGCAGACGACGAAGAAGCCGGCAGAGAAGAAGCCGGTAGAACAGCCTGCGGATCTGACCGGCACATGGAAGCAGACCAACTCCGGCAGCACGGATTCCTGGATGGAAGCCGAGATAACGGCCGACACGATCACCGTCCAGTGGGTCAGCGACAACGGCGATACGAAGAGCCTGTACTGGAAGGGCTCCTACAGCGCACCCGACAAGGCCGGCGACTGGAAATGGACGAGCCAGGGAGACACCGCGGCGATGCAGTCGTCCCTGCTCGGCTCGCAGGACGCCACCAAGGACTTCACCTACACCAAGGCGGACGGCGTCAGCTGGGAGACCACCGCGATGGGCACCACCACAGTGGTGAAGACCGCCAAGCAGTGAACGACGCCACATTGACGTCCTGGTCGAAGACACTGGGCGTGCGAGTGGAGGAACGCCGGCTGGCCGGAGACAGGTGCGGACTCTACTACGATCCGCTCCGCCTCATCATCATCGACGAACGGCTGGCCGGATTCCAACGCCGCTGCACGTTGTGCCACGAGCTCATACACGCCAGACACCATGACCCAGGATGCGGTACACGATACGGAATCAAATGCGAGCGCCGTTGCCGCAGGGAGACCGCGCTGGCGCTGATCTCACCGGTGGATTACGGCATGGCCGAGGAAGTGTACGAAGGTAACACGTGGATGATGGCCGTGGAATTGGGCGTGACCGTACAGGTATTGTCCGACTACCGGCAGCTGCTCTACGATTCCGGCGTGTGCGTGCAATAAAAGAAGCTCAGCGTCCACATACCGCGACGGGAAACAAAAAGGGTTCCGCCCGAACACAGTCGGACGGAACCCAAGGAACCAACAATCAGCATTTCCGTTTTCACCAAAATGAGGTTCCACGCACAGTGTAGCGCGGATCCTCGGAAAGAGACAACCATGGCCAGAGCGTTCGTAGACGACAGATGGCTCAAAAACGACGAGGACGGCAACCCGCCCAGCAGGGCCGCGAAACAGTCGCTGGCCAATGCGAAGGATCCGATGAAAGCCAATGTGCCCGGCAAATGGCGGTCCGCGCTGTACGGCCAAGGCTCACGGTGGAGATGCCGCTGGTACACGCTTCGAGACGGCAAACGCGTCCAGAAATCACGGAACTTCGCCAAGCTCCGTGACGCTGAGGAATACGCAGCGGCCATCGAGGACGACATCAGACGCGGCAAATACCGCGACCCGCAGCAGGAACTACGCATCTTCCGGGACGTTGCCTCCGAATGGACGGACGGCAAGATGGATATCAAACAGGGCACTTTGGGCAGATACCGCCGCGAATTGCGCGTTTATATCAACCCCAAGTGGGGCGATCGCACACTGAGGGAAATCCAACGCGACGAACTGCAACAGTGGGTCACGCAGCTCACCGAAGGCAGGTATCCCGCCGAACTGCAGGACAATCGCGAATCGAAGCCATTGAGTCCACGCAGCATCCGCAACATCGTCAAGGTCGTCATGGGCGGTGTCATGGAATTCGCTTTGGAGCACGGCTGGATCGGAGAGAACCCCATTGAAAAGGTCACCGTGCCGCGCATCACGCAATCCGATGACGACATGGTGTTCCTTACCGTCGAGGAGGTGGAGTTGCTGGCCGGCATGGCCGAACGGGCAGGACGGCCGGTAGACGGGCTGATCGTCCGCTGGCAGGCATACACCGGTGCCCGCATTGGCGAGACGCTGGCACTCAAATGCGGCGACGTGGATGTGGATTCACGCAGGGCGCGCATCCGCCGCACTTGGACCGACGACGGCAAAGGCAGGCTTGTGCTGGGCACGCCGAAGAACGGCAAACCGCGCAGCATCGCCATACCCAGATTCCTCATACCGTCCATCGAACGGCAGATGGAGGGCATGGGCGACGACGACTGGCTGTTCCGCGCGGCAAGAGGCGGGAACCTGTGGACGAACACGTGGCGGACGCGTGTCTGGCGAAAGGCCGTCCGACTGGCCGGCATGGAGGACGAGGGCGTGACCATCCATAGTTTGAGGCATAGCTATGCGAGCTTTGCGATTGCTCAAGGCGCGGATGTGAAGACCCTACAGATGCAGCTCGGCCACTCCTCACCCAGCATCACGCTGAACACATACACGGCTCTCTGGCCGGAACGATTGGACGATGTGGCGGACGCGATTGGCGAGCTGCGCGCTGAACAGTTGAAGACCGTCTAGACGCGGAGGTTGCGCGGTCATCGTGTCGAATCGTGTCGATAGCCTACGGCCAAGAAAAAATAAAGCCTTGAAAACCTAATGTTTCCAAGGGCTCCGGTCGGGCTGACAGGATTTGAACCTGCGACATTCTGCTCCCAAAGCAGACGCGCTACCAAACTGCGCTACAGCCCGTTCATGCACTCCCGCACGTGGCAGGTGAACACGAGTTTCCATTGTAGCGTATGGTAGGACAACGACAGGCTAGAATGGCAAATACTGGAGGGAACGCGCATGGGACGTCATCAGCAAGCCGAGGCTTCAGGCATCATTTCCTTCATGGCATGCGCCACTCTTGCATGGATCGCCATGGACCTATATCTGCAATTCGCTCCCGCCATCTGGCGTGTCACCCAACGCCTGTTCACCGTGTGTGCCGGAATCACCGCGGGATGTGGAGTCATCTCGTTCACCTTGGGGTATGCGCGCAACTCCAGGTCGATGACGTTGAAACATGGCTGGACCATTCCTATTCGCCGTATCTTCGAGATACTCGCTTTGTCCGTGGTCTACGCGTCGACCATTTTCGTCACGGCGTTCATGCTGCTTTCCATTGCCAGCAACATGATGGGGTTGCGCACGTTAAAAGGCTATCTGACTGCGCTCTGCGCCGCGATCTCGGGGGTCGTAGGCTATGTCACGTTCGTACAGGCGGAACTCATGAATGCCAAGACCATCGCATCCTTGTTGCCGTTCTTCGTGGTTTCCGGTGTCAGCATCGCAGGATTGACGTCCGATGATCCATACTGGTACAACAACAATTTCTCCCAATTGGGCGATCGAACCACTTTTGCTGCTCGTATGTTCAATTCGACATTGATGTTGGCCGGCGTCTGCATCGTCATCATCAGCTATTTCGCGATTTCGGAGCTCATCACCACGCACCGTCTGCAGATGCAGTATCTGTCTGCAAACGATGAAAAAGAAGCTCCCAAACACTTCAAGGCGCGGATTCTTCTGCTATCGACCATGCTGACGCTCGCAGGCATCGCCTTCATCGGCATCGGCATGTTCCGTTACACGCCGCATCCGATTCTGCACAACGTATTCGCCCGCGGTCTTCCCTGCCTGATGAGCGTGCTGATGATCGCGCTGCCTTGGCTGGCCCCGCAGCTTTCAAAAGTAGTATATGTGATTTCAGACCTAGCTATCGTGATCGGGGCTCTTGCCGGGTTCCAGTGGTTGGCGGGGCGTAACACGTTGACGAACGTCGAGGCTCTTGCCGGCATGATGTTTCTGGGCTGGTTCATCATCTTTTCACGGCAGATTGCGGCCATCGAATCCGATCGTGTGCAGACGCAGCTTATTCTGGCGCAAACCAAGCGGCCAGAATCCGTCGAGGATCTTGCGGAGGTCAGCGAAACCGTTCCTGGAACCGTTTCCCGACTCTCGTCGGAAGTCTAATCTCGTAACGGTTCACGAGCACAGTCCACAAACAATACGGCGAGGTGTCACCCGTACGGATGGCACCTCGCCTGTTATCATGGCTATCAGAAATCGTAGTTCTTTGTGGTGGGCTTTCTATCGCTCATCAGCAACAGGAAGCTTCTCGACTGCGCCGTGATCGCGAAGCCGGCCTCATAGTTGAGTTCCGGACCCTTCGGATTATGCGTGTCGACGACCAGACGCCATTTCTTGCCATACCGCTCGTCCGGCAAGGTGAACATAATCGGCTCGTAATGCGCGTTGAAAATCAGGATGAAGTTATTGTCCACCATCTGGTTGCCATACCAGTCGGCTTCCGGAATATCGGAACCGTTCAGATAGATCATCACCGAGAACGCGTGGGTGTTGGACCAATCTTCCATGTCCATGATGGAACCGGTGTGGTCCATCCATTCGACCTGCGGAATCTTATCGTCCGGGTCTCCTGGCTCGCGGCCGGTGAAGAAACGACGCCGGTGGAGCACCGGGTGCTCGAGTCGCAGATGAATCAGCTTCGAAACGAACTCAAGCAGATCCTTCTGACTATCGTCAAGATCCCAATTAGTCCATGAAATGGCGTTGTCCTGGCAATAGGCATTGTTGTTGCCCTGTTGCGTGCGTGCCACCTCATCGCCGCCGCAGATCATCGGAATGCCCTGACTGCACAGCAGCGTCGCGAACATGTTGCGCATCTGCTGTTGCCGCAGGTCGTTGACGTCCTTGATGGTGGTCGGGCCTTCGACACCGCAGTTCCAGGAACGGTTGTTGCTTTCGCCATCCCTATTGCCTTCGCCGTTGGCGTCGTTATGCTTCTCGTTGTAGCTCACCAAATCGTTCATGGTGAAGCCATCATGTGCGGTGATGAAGTTCACGGAAGCCACCGGACGGCGGCCGTTCATCTGATATAGGTCGGAGCTGCCCATCAGACGGCTGGCGAATTCCGGTAGCGTCGATGGTTGCGAACGCCAGAAGTCACGCACGCAATCACGGTAGCGGCCGTTCCATTCGGACCAGCTGGACGGGAAGCCGCCCACCTGATAGCCGCCGGAACCCAAATCCCAAGGTTCGGCGATGAGCTTGACACGGGAGATGACCGGATCCTGTTCGACGATGTCGAAGAAGGCGGACAGCTTGTCGACTTCCTGGAACTGGCGGGCCAGCGTGGCCGCAAGATCGAATCGGAAACCATCGACATGCATTTCGGTGACCCAGTAGCGCAGGCTGTCCGTGATGAGCTGCAGCGCGTGCGGCGAGCGCATCAGCAGGGAGTTGCCGGTGCCGGTCGTGTCGAAGTAGTGGCGTCGGTCGTTGTCGACCAGACGGTAGTAGGCACCGTTGTCGATGCCTTTGAAGCTTAGGGTCGGGCCGAGGTTGTTGCCTTCGGCGGTGTGGTTGTACACCACGTCGAGGATCACTTCCATGCCGGCGCGATGGTAGGCCTTGACCATGGATTTGAATTCGTTGACCTGCTCGCCGCGTTGTCCGGAGCTTGAGTACGCGTTATGAGGCGCGAAGAAGCCGATGGTGTTGTAGCCCCAGTAGTTGCTCAGGCCTTTTTCCTGCAGGAAGCTGTCGTTGACGAACTGGTGGATCGGCATAAGTTCGATGGCGGTGACGCCGAGCTTCCTCAGATATTCGATGACCGATGGATATGCGAGGCCCGCGTAGGTTCCACGGATGTCCGGCGGCACGTCCAGGTTGAGATTGGTCATGCCACGCACATGGGCTTCGTAGATTACCGAATCATGGTAGGAGATGTTCGGATGTTGGTCGTTGCCCCAGTCGAAATACGGATTGACCACGGCCGATTTCATGGTATGCGGCGCGGAATCCAGCGTATTCATGCTGGTGACGTCCTCAGGGCTTTTGAACCAATACGAATAGAGGCTTTCGTCACCGTCGATGTTTCCCTCGATGGCTTTTGCGTACGGGTCGAGCAGCAACTTGTTCGGGTTGCACCGCAGGCCCTTTGCTGGATCATACGGACCGTACACACGATAGCCGTACCGTTGCCCGGGTTGTATTCCCGGCAGATAGTTATGCCATACGTAGGAGTTCTGCTCCGTCATTTCCACTCGGGTCTCACGGTCTTCCTCATCGAAAAGACAAAGCTCGACTTTCTGGGCCACTTGAGAGAAGAGGGCGAAATTCACGCCGGCGCCGTCGTAGCTCGCACCGAGTGGATACATCGATCCAGGTCTGATTTGCATAATTCAAGTATCGCACGTTTTGCGAGTTGAATTCGTTATTTCGTTTATTCCGGCGATTGTTTTTACAATTCGAAACCTGCAGGCCGCTATTGTTGCCGCATTCTGCGAATTTGCTCATGCAAAATGGCGATCTCCGAATTGGAGGCCGTGATGTGCGTGTCTCGTAGCTGCTTCCACGGGATCCAAGCAGATTCGACATGCTCGTCGGCGTCGAAATGCCGTTCGACGGCCTGCCAGTGGCGCAGGTGCACCACCATGATGTTGGCCAGTTCGTCGGTCATGCCTTCGGATGAATAGAATTGCCCGACATGGTCGATATCGCAACTGTTTTCGTCGATTGGCTCGACGCCGGTCTCTTCGCGCAGCTCACGCAATGCGGCCGCATCGACGTCTTCCCCGTCATCGATGAGTCCTGCCGGCAGACCGTAGGCGAAGGCGTCGCAGCCGACACGGTATTCTCGTTCGACCAAGTACAAATCCTGCGCGCAGTCATGCACCAGCATGACCACACAGGGCGCGTGCCGCATCACCTGTCTGCGGATCACGGTTTGTCCGCCGTCTCGTGTCTGCAACGCGATACGCATGTCCTCCACGCCGAAAATCGCGCCTTGATACACGTGCTCCCTGCTGAGTACTGTGGCCGGTCTGGTCATGTCCACGCCATCGCTGGATTCGTTCAGCGACATATCCATGCTGGTCGTATCGGACATCGTCGTTCAGCGTTCCTGCCCGCAGGACGGCAGTACCAGATTCCAGGGATCGGTGTTCATGGAAATCCAGCGGACGGTGGGGATGTCTCCGGTCGCCTCAGATACGGCACGAGGCACATCGCCCATGGCGTATTGGAACCATATGGATTCGATGGCGCTGTGTGGCGTGTTGATGAACATCGGACGAACAGTGGCGTCGCCTCGGCCGAGTTCGATATCCGCGGCACGCATGGACGCCTCATAGCGCGCCTGCTCGATGGCATCGGTCACCGGATGATGGCGCAGATCGCTGGTCACATACACATCGACGCCTGCGGCACGCACTTCATCGAACAGGGAATCGCCCGAGCCCGGCAATACCGCCACCGTGCTGATCGTCGCGTCAAGGTCGCCGCACACCTGCACGCCAAGTTCGGTGTATGGCAGCGCGTCGGCCACACGACGGGCGAAATCACGCAATGCGATCGGCTCCTGCAACCGGCCGACACGGCCCAATCCGACCGGATGTTCGGCTTTCGGATCTTCGATGGGTACCAGCGGACGCTGTTCGATCAGGCCGAACGCGTCGGCGGCGGCCATGCCGACTCCTCGGTAGGAGGCATCGGCATTGGTGTGCCCAACCCACAGCGCGCAACCGGCGAGGTTGAGCTTCCGGACGATCTCACCACGGAATCCTAGTCCGGAGACCGCATGCACGGAACGGAAGAACAGCGGATGGTGGCAGATCAGCAGGTCGATGCCTCCGGCGATAGCCTGGTCGATCACCGCCATGGATGGGTCCGCCGCGAACGCGATGTTGCGCACGTCGTGGCGAAGGTCTCCCACGATGAGTCCCGGCTCATCCCATTGTTCCGCGTATCGCAGCGGATACAGCGTTTCAAGCACATCCACGACCTGCTTCAACGTTGCCACAATCTTCCTTCTTTCTTTTTTAATCAGCCTTCGATTATCCGACGGGAACGGATCAGTGGGCCGCCAATTGCCAATCGGAACCGATGCCCGTCGATACGTCCAACGGAACGGCCATGGTGACGGCATGCTCCATGGCGTCCTTCACCAGCGCGATGGCCTGCTTCTCCTCACCGGGCGCGATCTCCACCACAAGTTCATCATGAATCTGCAGTATGAGGCGACTTCCAAGGTTCGCTTCCTGCAGTGCGTCATACGCACGAATCATGGCGATTTTCATGATGTCCGCCGCCGAGCCTTGGATAGGCGCGTTCAACGCGGCGCGTTCGGCCGCGTCCCTCACGGCACGGTTCGGCGATTTGAGACCGGGAAAATACCTGCGCCTTCCGAAAATGGTTTCGGTATATCCTTTTTCGCGTGCGGACGAGACAAGCGATTCAAGGTATTCATGGACTTTGCCAAAAGTGGCGAAATACTGGTTTTTCAGCGATTCGGCTTCTTTGGGCTTGATCTTGAGCTGCTGGGCAAGTCCATACGTGCTCAGACCGTAGGCAAGTCCATAGCTCATCGCCTTGACGTGGCTACGCTGATCGGACGTGATGTCGTCAACGGGAATGCCGTAGACCAAGCTGGCCACATACTTATGGAAGTCCTTGCCGGAGCGGAAGGCCTCTATCAACGCCTCATCACCGGAAAGGTCGGCCATGATGCGCAGTTCGACCTGCGAGTAGTCGGAGCTCAGCAACGATTCGAAGCCCTCTCCCGGCACGAACGCGGATCGAATCTCACGACCTGCGGGATCCCGGTTCGGAATGTTCTGCAGGTTTGGATCGACGGAGCTCAATCGTCCGGTGGCCGCCACCGTCTGTTCGAAAGTGGTGTGGATGCGACCGTCATGACGGTTTGTGGCGTCGATCAACGTCTGCACGATCTGCTTGAGCTTGTTCTTTTCACGATGCATCAGCAACGCGTCAAGGAACTGGCATGCGCGGTCGTTATCGTACGAGCGGTCACGCAAGGTCTGCAATGCCGCGGCATTGGTGGTGTATGAACCGGACTTGGTTTTTTTCGTCGGTTTCAATCCCATGTCTTCGAACAGGATCTTCTGCAGCTGTTTGGGGCTTTGCAGGTTCACCTGCTCCCCCGCGAACTGCCACGCCGTTTCCTGTGCCTGGGCAGCGTCGGCGGCAAGTTGGTCGCGCATCTGCACCAGACGTGTCATATCCACTTGGGCGCCGACCTGTTCCATGCCATGCAGGACCTGAGAGACCGGAAGCTCAATGGATTTGAGGAGACCGAATTGTTCGCGCTTATCCAGCACACCGGCCAAATATTCGGCCAAAAGCCCCACGATTGCGGTGCGGGTGAGTATCAGCTCGTCGTTCTTGGAATCGGTTTCCTCAGGCTCGTCGAAGTCCAAGGTTCCCTGTGTCGCGGCTTCGGCTTGTGCTTCGATGTGCAGATCAAGGAAATGGGCCGCAGCCTGTTCCAGCGTGTCCGCGTGGAAATCCGGGTGGGCAAGATATCCGGCGAGCTTGGTGTCGAACAATGGTTCCGGAAGTTCCACGCCGATGCTGCCCAGCAGATGCGCATGTTCTTTGTAACCGTGCACGACCATGGAATGGTGATAGCGGTCGAACAGCCTTTGCAGGCATTGCACCATATCCGGACTGAATACGTCGATGCGAATGGCTTCGCCGTGCACGGCGATCATCAATGCCGAAAGAGAGGCTTCTCCGGGTTTGCTCGTGCCTTCGGCGTAAAGCGTCCAGGACTGTTTCACCTTGTCCGTGCAGCGGGTCGAAGAATCGATTTCGAAGCCGAATTCCGGAATGTCGTTGGAGGAGCGTTCATGGCGTTCGTGCAGATGTTCCTGCACCACGGGGAAATGGTTTTGGACCCATGTCTCCACCACATGCGGATCGTTGACGTCTTCGACATGTGGCAGCCCGAGCTTGCTGGATTCGTGCACGTCCCCGGATGGTTTGTCCGCATTGAACGTTTTGAGCACGCGATTCTTGGTCCGAACACCGAATTCGAGCTTGGTGAATAGATTGTCGAGTTGACCAGCGTCGACTTGTCCAAATGTCAGGTCGGATACCGACACGCCAAGATCAAGGTCACGAACCAAAGCGTTCACGGAACGGTTCAGTTTGACCTGTTCGATGTTTTCGCGCAGGGCTTCGCCTTTTTTGCCGCTGATCTCGTCGGCGTGTTCGATGATCTGCTCAAGTCCGCCGTACCGGTTGATCCATTTGGCCGCGAATCCGTCGCCGACTCCGGGAACGCCGGGGATGTTGTCAGCGGTTTCTCCGCGCAAGGCGGCCAGATCCGGGTATTGCGCGGGAGAGACACGATATTTCTCCTGCACGGCATCCGGGGTCATATGTTTGAGGTCTTTGAAATGGTGGCCGGGATACAGCACGGTGATGTTGTCGTTGATCAGCTGGAAAGCATCACGGTCGCCGGACAGCACCAATGTGCGGTAGCCTGCCTGGTCGCCCATGCTGGCGAGCGTGCCGATCACATCGTCACCTTCGTAACCGGGTTTTTCGATGTATGTGACGCCCAAGGCCGTCAGCATCTGCTGGATTAATGGCAGCTGGCTGAGCAGTTCCTCGGGGGCCGCGTCGCGAGTTCCTTTGTACTGCGGCAGCATCTGGTTGCGGAACGTGCCGCCCTTCACATCGAATGCGACGGCAAGATGGTCTGGATGTTCGGCATCGATCACCTGCGAAAGCATGGTGGCGAATCCCCAGACCGCGTTGGTGGCCTGACCTGATGATGTACTGAAATTCTCTACGGGTAAGGCAAAAAAAGCGCGGAACGCCAAAGAATGGCCGTCAACGACCAATAGCGTTCCGCGTGAAGTGCCTTCCACAGTTGGTGTGTTAGCGCTCATCCTCTGCTTCCGATTTCTGTTCGCCATACTTGGCGATGATGGCCATGGCCAGACGCTTCTTCGGAATGCGCTGGTCCATGGAGGTCTTCTGAATCCAACGGAAAGCGCCCTGTTCGGAGAAGTCCGCCTTGTCCATCAGCAGGCCCTTGGCGCGGTCGACGAGCTTGCGCTCCTCCAGCGTTTCTTCGGCCTTCTTCAGCTGCTCTTCGGCCTTCTTCAGCTGTTCCTCGGTTTCCTGCAGTTTGGACTCGCTACGTTCGACATTGTCAAGCAGATCGTTGATTTCGGCGAAACGGCCCATGGCGACTTCCAAAGCCGGCAGCAGCTTGGATTCCTCATACGGCTTGGTGACATACGCCATGGCGCCAGCGCCCGTAGCCTTTTTGACCAAATCAGACTGGGAGAATGCCGTCAGCATGACGACCGGAGCGATGTTCTCATCACAGATGATGCCAGCGGCCTCGATGCCATCCATGCGAGGCATCTTGACATCCATGCACACCACGCTCGGGCGGAACTTACGGGTCAGTTCAACGGCTTCCTCACCGTTGGCGGCCTCTCCGACGACCTCATAGCCGTTATCCTCAAGCATGGCGACCAAATCCATGCGGTTCACGGATTCGTCTTCGGCAACGACGACGGTGCGCTTGTGCGCCTCGTTATTATTGGCAGAATCCGGCTCGGGAGCCGCAGCAGCTTGGAGCTCCTCATCAGTGAGTACTTCGTCCGGTTCCGTGGTCTTCTCTGCAGCCATGTCGGTCTCTTTCCACTGTCACACCCAAAGCCGGCCTAACATGCCCCAACCCGGGCCTGGATTGATATTGATTTCTTACGTGCCCTCGGTGGGACTCGAACCCACACTGCGCAGATTTTGAGGCTGCTTCCTCTACCAATTGGGATACGAGGGCTTGCACGCAACTCTGGAAGAATACCACATGATTGCGATTTGCGCCAAATCTCGGCGTTGTCATCATTCGGGGACATCGAGTAAAAACAATAATCCTCCCATCGGGAACCAATGGGAGGATTATGGAATCAGCGTTTAACGCGACGATTCAAATCTCAGTCGCAGGCACCAACGGTGTGGACGTAGATGGAATCGGTGCGACCCGGCTGGTGTTCGCCCTGGGCGGAGCTCAGCACGACGATCTTGTCGCCATCGGAGACCTTGCCGGCGTCCTTGAGGACCTTGTCGGTGAAAACCATGAGGTCCTTGCGGGACTTGTCATGGTAATCCTCGTCGACCAGGAAGGACTCGGTGCCCCAAGACAGGGCCAGCCAGTGGAAGGTGTGCTCATTGTTGGTGATGCCGTAGATCGGGGTGGCCGGACGTTCACGGGACACGCGGTGCACGGTGGAACCGGTCTGGGTGTAGGCGACGATGGCCTTGGCGTTGAGCTTGTCGGCCAGGTCGACGGCGGCGGAAGAGACGGCACCGGTGGAGGACATATCCAGGTTCTTCAGCTCCGGGATGCGGTCGAAACCATGCTCGGTGGCGAAGGTGGAGATGCGGCTCATGGTGTTCACGGTGACTGCCGGGTACTTGCCGACGGCGGTCTCGTTGGAGGTCATGGTGGCGTCGGCACCGTCGAGGACGGCGTTGGCGCAGTCGGATGCCTCTGCACGGGTCGGGACCGGGGAGCTGACCATGGAGCCGAGGACTTCGGTGGCCACGATGACCGGCTTGGCGTACTGACGAGCCAGCTCGATGCAGCGCTTGGTGGCCAGCGGGACCTCTTCCAGCGGGCACTCGACGGCCATATCGCCACGTGCGACCATGATGCCGTCGAACGCCTTGACGATCTCCTCGAGGTTCTCGAGGGCCTGCGGCTTCTCGATCTTGGCGACGACCGGGATACGGCGGCCTTCCTCGTCCATGATCTCATGGGCGCGATCGATGTCGGTGGCGAAGCGCACGAAGGACATGGCAATGATGTCGGCGCCGGTGCGGATGGCCCAGCGCAGATCCTCTTCGTCCTTCTCGG
>ERZ827516.274-NODE-274-length-60277-cov-11.600761_pt1 | contig 60277 bp, 68 predicted proteins | sample MGYA00519703_ERZ827516 | MGnify/ENA primary metagenome ERZ827516 (study PRJEB31778, sample SAMEA3449337) | human gut metagenome | biome: human gut; feature: human-associated habitat; material: faeces | place: United Kingdom | collected 2010/2012 ...
GGCTTGCCTTCATTGTCTCAAACCATCTCGCCTTGGTTTTATGCTCGTAATACTGCCGGCGGGCATATGGGGCAAGGTATTCAATAGAACCAGAACCAACCACCGTACCAAGCGTCCCGGACTTAATCAGCATCCCGGTTCTTCTCGGTGTCAATGGATTCATGTAGCGCAGACACTCGGAATCCACAAATGCCTGCGCCCTTGAAAATCCCTCCGCTTTTTTCTGTGCGAATCCCGGAGCCCATTCCAGCCGTGCCGTGGTAGAACCATTCTTACCAGTCACCGTAAATACACTGCCTCTCGGCGTTGTGATCCGGAATTCTTTCTTTCCAGCCATCTTACTCGCCTCCGATCCGCCAATGCGGAACCGTACCAAACCGGTTGTCCGACCAGCTTGTAACCTTGCAGTGCTTCTGGAACACGGCTTTCAGATCTGCAGGCTTTTCAATCTCAATCTGACACTCTCCCAGGACAATCTGATCATCATTCTGTATGGTCCAGTATCCATAACCGCCACAGCAAGCGAACTGATCCGGCGGAAGATACTGCCCTGCTTCCGGAATATCCGCGGGAATCCGGATTTTGTAAACCTCCGCACTTTTCAGTCCATTATCCGTAACTGCAGTCTTATGGTCCACATGGACGTGGACACCATGCAGAACGGTTCGGATCCAGGTATCGTAATGTGTGGAATCACCGCTTATTCTGTTATAAATTGTAATATCACTATTCGTAATCATCATCCACCACCAGATCCATAAGTCCTGTATTTACCAGATATACTTCTGCAATCCTGTACAGCATCGAATCTACTGATCGGCTTACATCAAACGATACTGAATACCCATCGTTGTTCTCAGATGTTATTCCATCTCGCTGATCATACTTATATGCACAATCACACATCTCACAAAGTGCTGTCTTTGCCTTTGCCGGCCAAGCACCTTCTTCCATTCGGTCAAATGTATATCGGTTCAACCTGGCACTCATTTTTACTTCGACAGATTTCCAATGGCTCTCTGGAATCAAAGAGCCACCAAAAGAATCCTTATAGTATTCATATGTTACATTCACCTAATCACATCCTACTCTGCTACAGCAGTATGAACATAGATACCATCCTTTTTGTTGTCTTTGCATTCTGCAATTCCAACTGTTCTGTATCCGAATTTCCATCCATCTGCAGTCTGGTTCTGATCCGGAGAAATAATCTTAGATACAGTGTGTTTCTGGTACTGAATTGCAGCCTGCTTATCAACAATCAGGAAGTTCATTGCAACTGCACCGGTTTCTTTTGTAAATCCTCCGGCACCAGAAGCATTCAATTTTACCTTATCGTAAAATCTTCCTGACGGAACCTTAATGATTCCCGCGAATCCTTCAATTGCTTTTTTAGATGCAGTTGTGTCCAAGTCCTCAATCATTCCATACACTGTCGGGTTGATGAACAGATAGCATGTACTAAGATTTGCCTCGGCATTCTCAATCTTTCCTCTTGCAGTTCTAAGTGCTGCTAAAGCTTCTTTTCCTGTTGCAAGAGCAGCCTTTACTGTTGTAACACCTGGAATCTGTGCATAAGATGCCAGTCTGTATGCATCAAGTTCCGGTACAACCTGGGTTCTTAAAAATTCCCCTGAAAGACGTCCGAATGCAATTCCGGCAGATTCAATGTTATCCATTGCATCCACATTAAACATACGACCTCTGTCATAAGCACATTTCTTTGTCTCATAATCCAGAGTCACGTCACCGGCTACATAACCAGTGCTTTTGTTATAATCCGCAAGCCCCTGCATAGATAACTTTGGAATCAGGATCTCATTTGCGTTTGCTCCCTCTTTTACCAGCTCATTCGGTCCATCCAGAGCAGCTGTTAATGATGATAATTTATACACCTCATCCAAAAGTGTTGAATACTGTTTTCTAAGTGCAATAGTATTTGCCATTCTTCCTTACCTCACTTCCTATTTTTCCGGCAGTCCCATAGCAGCTCGAAGTGCAGCAACATCATCCGCTCCCGGATCTGCACCGCCCCCGCCGCTTGTACCACCAACCGGATTATTGATTGGTTCATTTGCTCCGAACAAATACCCATCAGACTTCTTTACATCCTCAAGTGCCTTCTTGATATCTTCGGACTGATTCTTAGATTCTTTCAGAGCATCAATATTCAGCATGGCGATTACTGCCTTTTCATTTCTTCCGCCAGCAGCCTTCACTGCTTCTTTAACAGAATCCATAAACACACGGTCAGCTTCTTTTGCTGCATATTCATCATCTTTCGCCTTTAGATCGCCCTGAAGCTTCGTAATCTGTCCCTGCAGATCCTTCACATCCACACCTTCAAATTCTTTCAGCCTGGTATTTACATCATCCAATGAAGCCTTGTAGTTGTCCCTCTGGGTAACTGCGTTATCGTACTCGCTTTTAGTACGATAATTTTCTTTCCAAGCCTTATCGAAATCTGCTTTCTTATCTGCTGGGACTTCCATTCCATACTCTTTCAAAATCTCATGAATATTTTTCATAGTTACATTCCTCCTGAAATATTTTATTGACCGCTCTTTCAGCGGTATGGGATATAGCCGGGTAGACCTCCGGCATGGTAGTTGTCCAGTTTAATGCCATATGACAGGGCATAAAAATAAGACGCTTACCCCTGCGCCTTAAAGGGAGATATCTGGATCGCCACCTTCCTACGGTTCGATTCGATCAATGTTATACTCAACAGCACAAGTGTGCTCGATTCTACATCCTCTTGCATCCTGCCATCCTTTCGCAAAATATGCGATATCTGCACCTGCTAAAAGTTCCAGAGATTTTCCAAGGAACCACAGTGGCTTTGCATCTACCGGTGCTTCCTGGAAGAATGAATCAATCACTTCTACTGGCTCGCCAATCACCTTCTCTGCGCTCTCGATTGCTTTCTTACGCTCTGTCAGAATATCTTCATCAGACTTTCCTCTCATTGGCTGACTGATAAATAATTTTTTCATACCGTTTACCCTATCCTTTCTTAAAAATGAGTATAAAAATACCACCGGTCATTTCGACTGGTGGCACTTACTCTTCTTCATATCTATATTTTCCATTACACACATCATCTTCATCCGTCCATAATTTTTCATCAGGGATGCCTTCCGGAAATGCTTCACAAACATAATGCTCCCAATTAAACCACTTACATGTCTCACATCTTGGGAATTCTGTTCTAAATCCTCCGCCAAGGAAGGATGTACTTTTCGATGAGTTTTCTTGCTTCATTCGGGATCACTTCTCCATTCCTATATCTCACAAATGCTTCAGCGAGACTTTCTCTTCCATCTCTCTTTTTGTCTGCATATTTTGAGATTCCCTTAATAAACTGACTCTTTATTTTAGCATTCAATTCCATATACTCTTCTGCCGTAATGCAATTTTGAAATGGCATTATATGCGCCATTTCATGAGCAATATAATCTTCAAAATTTCTTCCTGCCATTACGCCCTTATTATAACGCGACCGCATTTGCATTTCAATATTTTCAAAATTTCTTCTACGATTAATCACCATACTATGCCTCAGAATTCCTTCATCGTCTAGATACGCTCCCGTGACAAAAATATCTCCTTTTTCGAGTGCTTCGCTCTCAATTAAATCAAGATATATAATGTATTCCGAATCCAGCTTCTTTATCGCCGCATTGATTTTCGCTTCAATTTCTTTACTTAATCTCGCTTCCTTGGAAACTGTATCCGGAATAGAAATTCTCATCTTTGGATCATACTGGCTCGGTGCAATTCTTCCTCGTCCATCAATGTAAATCCTTTCTCTTTCCTCTTTCAGCCCCATTTTCCGAGAAAATGCTGCATATTCATTAAGCTGTCCCTGATATTTGGCTTTTTGGAGCATAACTTCCTGCCGATCAGCACCGCCATCCTGAAGCATCTGCACCTTTTCTCGCTGCGCTCTCATTGCTGTTTCCATTTGGCGTTGTCTCTGCTTTGCCTCATACAGGGTGTACTCTTTGCCCCGGAACTCTTTTGGCTTGCTTTCCTTCCTGTTCTGTTCTTCCAGCCATTCATCTGACCAGTTACGCCGTGAAATGCCAGGAAAGAACGGATAATAGGCATGGTAACAGTTGGCTCCCAGAAGTCCTGTCACTGTACCAAGTCCGCAGACCGAATACAGCTGTTCCTTTGTCCAGACACGCCCTTGCCATACCGCATGAGTTGGACGAGCTCCAGCATGCCACTCAACCTCAAAATACTCGGTTCCAAGCTTCTTTGCATTGTAGTCTGCTATTTCTCCGGTAAGGTTCGCTACACCAGTCATCACAGCTCTTCTAGCAGCCACTTCTACCCGGCTTGCATATCCGGATCCGTACTCAATCTTCCGAAGTCCACTGTTTGTCAGCTGCGTGACCACTCGGCGTAATACGCTGCCATAGTCAAATGCTCCCGTCACAATGTCAAAGCAGGCATTGTCCAGATAGTTGCTGTAGACCTGTGATAGTGGTGTCAGGACTTTCTTGCCATTGTAATCTAAGTAAAAGCCAAGTGACTTAGTTACATTCTCCAGATCTTCCAGACTCTGCCGGATAATAGCATCTGTGATCTGCTTGAGCTGTTCATTCTTCTCAAACAGGATAAACTCTGCATTGATCTGTTCGTAAATGTCCTTGTTCCGGACATATTCCCAATCGATCACTTTATCGTACAGCTCAAACATTTCCGGATAAGACGCATCCAGTGTTTTCTTGATCTCTCTTTCGATATCCTCGGAAGAATATCCCAGAATCCGAAGTCTATTGATCTGCCAGTCTGCTGTACTGGTAATCTCACCGGTCTTTTTGATCCGTCGGGCAATGTCCTGCAGGATCCGTTCTTCCAGACCTATGTACCGCGCTGCAATCTTACTGGCAATCTTTTCTTTGTAATCATCCCGCATCCTACTCCATCACCTGATTCTGCTCTGGTAGTTTTGCTTTTGCAGTTTCTTCATCCTCGTTGTACCATTTCATCCGGTATTCCAACAGACTCATAACCCCCATGCTTACATCCTGCCGATCTTGCTGTCGTTCCGATTCTTCGTCTGCCAGAATGGAATCGTTAAATTCGCAGGTAAACTCCACACCGGACATATAAGATCCATTGTAGAACGCCAGAGCAGTTACAAATCCATTCAGGCACTCTTCCAATTTCCCCTGAATTGCAGTTACACGGTTGTATTTCCTTGTCTTGGAAACAAGCACCTCAGTAGCTGTCTTATCTACCTCCTGTGCATCGGAAAGATCTCCGTAGGCAAGGCCTACATTGAATTCGATTTCCCGTTTGTATTCTTCCAAACCTCTTCGGAAGGCTTCATCTCGCATCTCTGGAGAATATTCTTTATACAGTTCCTTATCTTTTCCATCATCAAGATTCAGCCCTTTATACAGGCGTTTCTTTAATCTCGGTAAATAGGTCTTTCCACCGCTCTTCTTCAAAGCTCTCTCGTCAATATGGATTGCACGTTCTCCGGAATCGTACTCCCAGTCCAGCCGAGCTCCCTGGATGTCTGCTTTTCGGATCAGATTCTCCGCAGACTCATAGATCGATACGCCACAAGCGGATCCGTCCACCTTATTCTCAATCGGATTTTGGTAATATCCAAAGTCCATCTGAACCATCCCCGGATAAATAACCGGTCCCGGAAGAATGTTCGCCCATTCAGGCACTTCTTCCAGACTGCAGATCTGCCCGATATCGCTCTGACTCTGCGAATGATAGCATTTATTCTCAATCGTCAGATTCCCATTCGTAAAATAGTGCCGCTCAACTCTGGTATAATAATCATTCTCACCGATACACTTCACAACCAGAAAAGCAATATCGTTTGGTGTTCCATCATCAGCAAAACTGATCACGATAAATTTATCTGCTGCAACATATTCTGCTGCATCTGGTCCAAGTGGTCTAAGCACCATTGCTCCAAGTGCCAAACCGGTCTGCAACTTCTTGTTCATGTCTGATAAGCTCTTCTGAAGGACCCTGTCCATCTTGTCATTATTCAGGATCTTGGCTTCCATCTCCACTAAAACGGAATCTGCGAACTCACGGCAAATCCCCTCTTCCAGCTTCAAAGACTCTACAATATCGCTGCACCAGTCCGCATTCCCAACCAGCATCTTTTTCCATTTATTGATGGCATCGATCATGGTCTGTGACAGCGCCACATCTTTGCCGATTATATTTTTTAAGGTCGTATAATTAAACATGCTCACTATCCTTCCCCATAGTCTTTTTAATCCATCAAACATCTTCCACCTCTTCTATCAGGTCCTTCATATCTCTTTCTATCGTATACTCAAATGCATCCAGACTATCAATATCGGTGCTGCCATCATCCAGACGCTCATCCTTGTCCGTTACATCTTTGTTCCATACCGCATCGGAAAATGCTGTCTGCAGGGACTTGCAATCGTCTGTTATCCAGAATCTTCCCGCTCCCATAAGCCTTACCGTGCAACGGATCCGGTCAATAATCGCTGCTTTCCTTGCCTTTCTGACAGTGATCCACGGGAATCTTTTTTCTACTGCATTCCGGATAGAATTACCAAGTACGGTTTCTGCATTGTCGTAATAAACGGATTCCACGTTGCAATACTCCACATAATTACCGCTTTTCGCAAGCACCCCGTATTTATCGATTACCTCCTGAACAAAATCGCAGAACAGCTCATCCAGCCTATTACTGTCAATATCTTCCTCTGAATCCTTCGCCATGATTCTCTTAGACATTACTGTAATCACATCTGCATAATCATCTGTGTACCCTCTGGCAACAAAAGAATGACCGGACTGATTTCCTCCGAAGTCAAGTCCGATCTCTATCGATACAATATCTGTTTTTTTGAATTGCTTATATTCTACGTCACTTGCAAGTTCATCCAGCACCTCACATCTGTAAGCATCCGGATTATCTGCAAAACGTTTATAGATCGCTCCTTCTGCACGCTTCCAGAGCCCGAGGATTAACCGGTCATAATAAATCGTCCCCTCATACTCCTTGCAGAGCTCCTCTACATATTTCGGTGGTAAAAAAGGATTGTCAAATATCGTATATCTCTGCAGATAAATATCTAATTTATCATTGTCCAGAAATTCTTTCAGCCAGTGTGTCGGATGCTCCGGATTGCAGGATCCATCAAAACACGAATACGGTTTATCCAGACGGGATTTTAACATCTGGAACACTTCTTTGTTCCACTTAGCAACCTCATCGCCATAACAATACTTGATGCTGGAACCCTGGATCTTCGCCACCTGACTGACCTTTTCAGCTCCCAGGCAATACACCTCTTCACCACAGATATGCGCCATATTCCGGTTATTGATCTGTCCGATCAGCTTATTCGTATAGATTTCACGCATCGGCTGTAGCACATTTCGCTCAATTGATTCCTTGGATACACCAAGAATAACATTGAGTCCCGGCTTACCGGTCCTTTCCCGGATACGAAAAGGAACCACAAAAGCTGTGTCAACGTAGGATTTCCCAGAACGTACTGCACCAGATTTGATATTCCATCTATGAGTTGCGTTCACAATATACTCATTCTGTTTCTTGCTTAACTGCATTATCCCGCACCTCTTTCAGGATCTGATCCAACCGATCAAGCGCTTCATCATTCTCATTTTCACCAGTAATGGCTTCTTTCCTTGCCTTGATCAGCTCTGTATCTGCTTTCTTGTTCTCCAGATCTTCCTCGGCTCTAGCACTTTGTCCGGAATACTGGGCTACAAACTTCGCTGCCTGTGTATCCCCTGCCAATGCCATCTTGATCTGAGCCATAAGCAAAGCCGATTCCAGAGTACACTCAATACCAAGTGACTCCAAAACCGGCTTCCATTCTTCATTATCTATTTCGGCAGTAAGCAACAGATTTAAGGTCTTCCGGAAGTCCGCCTTCCTACGTCTTGCCTGACCACTCGCTTTTCCCGCCTTTTTTGCTAATTCCCGGCGTTCTTCCGGGGTTCTTTTATCATTTGCATCTCTTATGTTTTCATATCCCGCCACTTCACCACCTTCAATTCTGGTTTATTTTACGCATTAGAAAAGCACCCCGAAGGATGCTTTTAACTAACATTTACTATGCTTTTTCTTGTATTCCAAAATCTCTTTTCGCTCTTTCTCCCAATCCGCCTCCGACATTCTTACAAATTCCTGATCAGCAATAGTTCTATCCTTATGTATCTTAAACCTATACTGCCAATGTCTTTGCCTTATTTCTCTCAGCTCAGGGTCTTTGATCCTGCTGATTTCTTCATTATTCAACGTATCTTTATACTGCTCTTCTTCGTTTAACCATTCTGACATTTTCATCACCCTTTCACCATATTCTATACTTATCATAATATCGTATAGCCTGATAATACGCAACGAAAAAGACGACCTGTCATCAGATCGCCCTTTTACTACACTTACCGTCGGAGAACTTATTGTGAAAATGTCACATCCGAAAAGCTCTTTTCTTTCGCTTCTCGATGTTATCATAATACCACAGATGTTACTGACATTCACTGACATCTTTTTCTGGAAGCCGAAAATTTACCAGTGCCTTCCCGTGAAATCGATAGATCTGCCGTTCTGAAAACTTCATCTTCTCTGCAATCTCCCACCAATCCATCCCACGGATATATCGGTAAAACAGCACGTCCTTCTCATTTTCACTCCGCAGTCTTTTAATCTGCCGTACAATCTCCTGATATTCCACCATCCGCACATATCGTTCTTTTATTAGCTCTGACACCATTCGGTCAAGCTCTGCTGCATAACCGGACAGATCTCCCTGGCTGCTCCCGTGTGGCATCCCATCATTGTTCATCGATGGAGAAATCTTCATAGATCGCAACTCTGCTATTTCCGCATTGATTCTATGTATCCTCCGGACATGGATCCTGTACTGTCTCAGATATTCTTTCTTTTTCTCATTTTCCGTCATTTCTTTTTCTTCGGTCTGCAATGGTATCCACCTCCGCTGTAATGTCATACTTCCGTGCCAGATATTCCGCAACGCTCACACTCTGGTATGCTGGTCTTCGGAATCTCTCCAACGCCTTCGCATCATGCCGGCTCTCCAACTCTTCATAATGCTGCTGTCTATCTCTCCGCTGCTCTTTTCTGCTTCGTTTCTCCTGCAAATTATCACCTTCTATCCTTTGAACGCTTCCGGAAGCGGCATCCACGCCGCAACCTTGTACGGTTCTCTCTGTTCATCGAACCAGACACCTGTCTGGGAATAATACAGCGTTGTCGCTTTCTCTGCTCCCTCGATCGTAACCAGGAACTCCGCTGCATATGCACTTCTGACATATGATTCTATGAATTCCCGTTGATCTGGGAGTCTTTCTGTTGTTGGAATCCATCCGTTACTCATTATTCTCTACCTTTCTTCATGAAATCACGATAAATAATATTATCGGTTTCCTTTGGTTTTGCGTCCTCCGATTTATCCCAAATATTCCCGATAACCTTCATCTCACACCATTTTACATAATCTTCCGTTAATGGCATTGAATAGCAAAACGGCTCGCATTTACTTAATTCATCCGTTGGAATAACTTCATAATGCCATCCAATTACACTGTCTATTACTTTTTCACTTTCCACTTCTATGACGTTAAACTCTCCGAATACTGCTTTTACAAGATCAACCGGATTATCATGGCACATAAGGATATCATTCTCCCAAATCTTCTTTCCATTCTTATCCGTGAGTCCAGTGTACCGGCAGATCGTATCCGAATCAACGAGATAGCTATTCTGTCTGCACGTATCCGCATTTTTGATATCATACATAAACCATGCACCATATCTTTGAACCACATATCCCTCAACCCATTCTCCACCATCTACTTTCTTCGCTCTAAAAAGAATCTCTCTATTCATAATCTTCCACTACCTCTAACTTCTTCAAGTCCTCAATAAGCCACGGTTTTCCATCTGACCATTTGACCATTGGAAAGTCGATGTTGAATTTTTTCAATGATTTAAACGCACCAGAACCAATCCCCCATCCATCTCCACGTTTTTCAGCACTATTTTGGAACGCCATCAAATTATCGCTTTTACTTCTCACAATATATTTGAGTTCTTTACCAAGATACTCCAGAAACATTCTATCTTTCTTGTTTATCACTGGCTTTTCGATGTACTCTGATTCCGCCCATTCTCTTATCTTCTCTTTACTACAATCACCACAACAAAACAAACATAGATTGCATTTAGTCCCATTGCACGAAACGATACGCCCGCTTTTCTTCAGTATGGCAATACTATCTCCACTACACGCAATATTCATAATCTCTTTTGCATACTTCTCTTTATTCTTCATCTCTTCCACCTCTCTTAACAATTTCAATCGCCATATCTATAGCGTGCTCTTCACTCATTTCTCCATCCCAACATTTATCGAGATATTGGCAATCTGCACACCCCTTATAATTGCAAGCTCCATCAAGCTTTAGCTGCTCTAAGTTAGAGACAACATTCTCCACGTCAAACGCTGTCGGCTGTTCTTCTACCGCTTTCATGCACTCTTTTATTGTCTCGTAGATTTCTTTCTGATTTTTACTGTCATTGCGTCCGAACGGAGCTTCTTGCAAAGCATAATCATTCAAGTGGAGTACCAGTTTGTCCGCATCAATTAATCTCATAACCACTCTTCCTCTCTATACAGCTTCGGCAACGGCATCCATGCATTTACAAATATTCCGTAACTTGAATATGGTTTTTCATCATCTTCCGGATAGAATGTACCCCCCCCGCCATTTTCTTCGTACCTTGCGATATCTGGCATTGTGGAGTTTTTAAATGATACCAGTATGTAGCTTTCATCTTCCGGCAATCTCTCGCTTATTGGAATCCACTGAGTTTCTTTCAGCGCATGTATCCCCATTTCAATAGCAGCTACTGTTTCCTCAGTCCAGCCCCATTCAAGATGTTCCACTAATCTATCTATTGCTTGTTGATTATTCATCTTCAGCCTCCTTATACGGTTCCGGCAACGGCACCCATGCTATTACATCCAAAATTCCCCATCCATCCGTGAAATTAATTCCATTCCAAAAAGCTCTAAATGGATATACTTTGTCTTGGTCGCTACTTCCGTATTTTGTCGTTACCAAATACACTTCAAGACATTTTCCATCAAACACCAGATTTTCTTTTGGCTCTTCAGGTATCCGTTCACTGCATGGAATCCACTTTGGTTTCGCTAACTCTCCAATCTCTTCTGCCAGCTCATCCAGTTTTGCATGAATGAATTCCGATGGTACTCTTGTCAGCGTTCTAATGTCTTCTTGTATCTCTTCTAATGATCTGTTTCTACTCATACTTACACCTCCTCTTCTTTTGGAAATTGAAAAATAAAAATTTCGGAAATTTTATCTCTTGCTTTTCCCTCTTTTCGTCTTGTATTTTGCATAAATCTTTTCGTCTCTTCTGCCTTTATATAATTTTCTTATTGCCGATCCAAGTCCATTTTCCATATCCTCGGCAGTCTGCTCCCATGTATCTTCTGCTTCTCCCAACAGTTCAACTGAATCAGATACATAATCAATCAGCTTTTCAATCTCCAAATCTGTGAAATAAATACTCCGTCCCATTTGCTTTACCACCCCATATCATTACGGTATCCAATTGCACTTGGATTTACCATGTATGATCTTTTCAGCTCCGATTCATCCAATTGGTGTTTCAACTGACTTACTTTTTTCTTTAGTGCCCAGTTTTCTTTTAATACTGCCATGAGTTTGCAGCTATCTTTCTGATCACATTTCGTATCTTCTGAATAGTTTTCACACATCAAGCATACTTCTTTTTCAGTCATTGTTGCCGCCTTTCTTGTATGGTTTTGGAAGTGGCATCCAGGCTTTTATATCTTTCCAATCGTTTCCACTTTCCAAACAATGTCCTACAATATCTATGCAGTGCTTATCGGTCCATACCCTTTTTCCGTCTGTTACTATTATTTCTTTACCATTTTCCGGCATCGGGCAGTCCAGATAGTAGACTATATCATCCGGTATTCCTTCCTCTTCCCGTTCGGCATCCAATATCACATGCCATTTCACCGGAATCCATTTCAAGATCATTCCAGTCTCTTCTAAATCCTCATATTCTGCCAGCTTATTACAGCACGCCTGGTGTCCGTTTTTTCTCAAATCCATTCTTGGTATAGCGTGTCGGTCTTCTCCTTCGCCAATCCATTCTGTCAATCTATCCATTGTTACCCCTTCCTGCGCCATGATTCCACGCCTTCCATTCCTTCTTTACTTGTCAACTGCTGCCACTCCCAGTTTATATAGCTCCTCACAATCCCTTTCTGGTTTCTGACCTGTATATGATGCGGATAGATTCCAAGAATCGTGACTTTTTCCGTGGCGAGTCTGGTTTTACCTCCCTTCTGGGAGATCCTGCGCCTTAACTGTACTTTATCTCCAACTTTCATTTTTTGTTCCTTTCCGTCTTACCTTGCGCATTTTCTTGCTTACCGAGTATATGAACGCCCGCATATTGCCGGGTTTAGTCGTCTTCCTCTTCGTCTTTCTCACCCTCCCGGTTCTCTAAAATGATTCCATTTGCATTTATGTCTCCGTCCGCTTTTACCAGAATGTACCTTTCTCCGTTAATCGCTTCTAAGGTAACAAGGTCCGTTCTGTCTGCGCTTACTGTTACATGTGCATCCGGAAGACCAATCTCAAATGTCTTCGTGCTTACTGTGTTGTCCGCATCGATTTCAGCCGCGTCACAGTCTTTTGTTTTTTCTGCTGCCAGTTCCGGATCTATCCCGATGCTTTTTAATACGTTTTCCAACTCCGCGCCTTTTAATATCCGGTTGTTGGATTCTGCTTTTATTTCACGGATTCTTCCAAGGTAATGATAAATATCTTTCGCCTGCTCCAGGCTTACTTTTCCGTCTGCTGCATTTAACCCTTCCCTAAAAGCTTCTTTTTGCTCTTTTGGTGTGGATGGCATCCCGCATCGGAGTGTCTGCGTGATCAGGCCTGCGTCCGGTTTATCCGGAACTTTGCTGTAGTACCAGATATGTTCCGGATCTTCGTGACGGTCTGTAAATGCCGGATATAAAAATCCTTGTGTCGGCATACTTACTACCCAGTCTCTTGTACGTTCCTGAATATCTGCCAGTTCTGGTTTATAAGATAATCCTGCTTCCGATAAGCTTACCGGGCAGATACATCCGATCATGTACTCATAAACCTCTTCACTTTCATCCAGATCCGCTCCGTCCATGGCAATTCCCGGAATGTCGTAGATTCCACTGGCAATTAGTATCAAAGAATACCCCTTATTCGATATGCCAATAGACTCTGCAATCTCTTCCAGGAAGATCCGGCGTACATCATTGTCTTCTAATCCTGTTTTTACAATCGTGGCCAGATGCTGCTTTCTTGTTTCCTCCTTAAACTCCAGCCGAAACATATTTCTTCCAGGCTTTCCGGATAAAACCTTTTTGAAGATATCCAAGTATTTGAACATTTCCGTCTCTTCGAGGTTTAAAAAGTTTTTGACAAATTCCAACCTGCAGTTCCGGTCATTATCTACGATATATCCGGTTATCCTTGTGATATTGTACCTGTCTATTGTTAGAGTTCTTTTGATCTCCAGTAACTCTTTCTTCATGTCGCTCCTTTCTGGCTGCCGCACCGGGCAGCCATGCACTCTGCGAAATTGTGATATATTAACTTCCTGTGGTGCCTATAAATAATTCTTTCCGGCGTTTTTCATCCATTCTTCCCTGGTGTGGGTTCTTTCGTACACTTCCTGGGCTTTCGCCATCAGGATCCGCGCGTTCTTGGCATTGTTATGGACTGCTGCCGGTCCGTTCCGGTGATGTTCCAGGCAGAGATTGACTTTTAACCCTTCCGCCTCTGCAAATGCATGGGTATTACCAAACAAAACGTGATGCTCTTCCAAATATGGCTTATATGTAAAATCTCCATCCAGTAACATGCACAGATAACACCGACGATCGTCTTTTGGCTGCATAATGCTTTTTTTGTGCTTCTTACGTTTCTTCTTGGTTGGTTTCGGAAACATCATATTCATCAGATAACACCTCCCCGTTTTGATCTACTTTTTCGTTTAAATACAGATACCATTCCTGTGAACTGTGTACTTTTTGGGTTGTCTCTGCAAGGTACAGAGCCGCATGATACAAGGGAATTGTCTGGAGATATTCCCGGCGGGTTAATTTGATTTTGGGAAATGTGGCCAGATATTCTTCTACGGTTATATTTTTCGGGCAGGCATCCGGTTTCCAGTCTTCTACACTTAACTGCTCCATCTTAGGACTCCTTTTTGTATAGCTCATGGTTGCCGTAAACCAGATCTGCCTCTTCTCTTTCGTAACTCCATCCGTAGCGCATCAGAATTTTGAAACATTTCTGACATTCACGCCCTCGTTTCGCATCAAATCCACCGTCATAGTTTACTAAACTTCCTGTGCTATCCATCGTACCGTTGAGTACAGTCAAAAGCAGTATCTGGATGTCTTCCCGCCGTATTCTTTCTCTGATCTCGTTTCGTTCTTCTTCCGGCATACCGTACCACTCTTTCCCTGTGTAAACCTCACTAAATCTCCTTTCATTTATCCATCCTCCGACTTCTGTCAGAGTTCTGATCATCTTTTCAATCACTTTCTGACGTTCTTCGCCTTTCAGCAATTCAATTTTCCCGATTATGATCATCCTGATAAACGATTGTCTCCTGGCATCCATTTTTTTCTGCAGAGCTTCCAGTTCCTTATTCTTTTTCTGCTGTTTGTCCCATTCCGTTTCTTCTTTTGGTTTTCTTGGTAGTTTTTCTACTACGCAAATTCCATCCCAGCTTTCCAGCCAAAAAAGATTTGTCCCATGGATATTAAGTTCTTCTGGTGGCTCTTTATCCAGTGGAATGCTCTTTTTATCTTTCACCTCTTCGGTATAACGTTTTCTCTCTATCTCCTTTGTAGCTTTCTTGATTCCTGCTGTCTCCAAGAGCTCGACAATAATCTTTTTATTCTTCTCCCTCTCTTTGTTTTTAATCTCCGCTTCTACTTTCCACTTAATCTGTCTTGAATCTGCAGCATCTTTCAATATTCTGTTCCTTGTTTCAACATCTTCGATTCTCGACAGTTGGGCAAGGTCTTTTAGATTCAGCTGATATACCCCGTCTTCATCCGTCTTTTCCTTCACCAGATCCCGGTCAAGCTTTGCGATCTCTAACCTCCGGTGTACAGTCGTCCTGGAGAATCCGGTCTTTTCCGCAATCTGTTCTTCCGTATCTCCAAGATCTAACATCATCTGGAAGCCTTCTGCCTGTTCCAATGGTGTCAGGTCGATGCGCTGCATATTCTCTTCCAGCATGGTTCCGACCTGGTCTTTGTAGCTCATGTCCTCTACGATCCGGCATGGATACATAGTTACGCCTGCCATTTTTCCGGCGGCGAACCGGCGGTGCCCGATGATCAGCGTGTATCCTTCATCGTGGTGCGCCCGGTTTTCATCCCAGTATCCCGGAATTACCGTAAGATTCTGCATAATTCCTTTCTTCTTGATCGACTCACTCAGCTCTGATAAATCGCCCAGGTCTTTTCGTGGGTTATCCGGATGCTGGTGAATCAGCTTGGCGTTGATATTCGTGATTCCACTGGTTGTCATTTCAAATTCCTCTCCTTCTCGGTGTTTTCAAGGTTTTCTCCTGTTTTTATCTCATTTTGAACTGTAGTCTATCGGAATACCGTGTATACTCGGAAAACTCAAGGGTTACACAGTGTTTTTCCATCTGCTCTGACAGCTCCTGCCAGAGCTCTTTGTTTTTTATCTCTTTTCCATGTGGTCTGCGCCACTCTTCCCGTTTCCATTTGTCCATATTTCCTTCGTTTATGGTTGTGACCAGGAACTGATCCGGCGTGTAGACAGTCACTTCACACGACCGGAGCATTCTCAGACCGACAAGGATAGCAATCATGCTCATTCTGTGGTAGGTCGTGTTCTGTTCGGTCTCGATCTGTGCTTTGACCGCCGGTCCTTTCTTAGTCTTGCATTCTACCAGAGCGATGCACTTTCCGTTTTTTGCGGTTGGTCCCCGGAAGTTTACCTCTGTGTATAGTTCTATCTTCATCTTCTCTCCTTATCCGGATCATTTCGTAGTGTCTGTACGGGAATCCGGTTGCTTTGTTGATCCCTTCGTAAAAAGAATCCTTTGCTATGTAATATCCCTTTGGTGGTTTCGGTTCTTTCGGCCACCGGTATAAAATCTTTGTTTTTGGTTCTGGAAGCGGCATGTTTCGAGACGTAGAAAAATTGGCTTCTGCAATCTCATGATCCAGTACGCCCTCATCCACGTATTTTTTCTGGGTTTTCTCGTTTTTGGTAACATATTGCGCCAGCTTCCGGAACTCACCTTTTTCGTAGAGTAACTGCTTGTTTCGGACTTTCCCATGCTTCCATGCTGCAGCTATGATCAGATCAGTGTCCGGAATTCGGTTCAGAACTACATGGACGTGCCAGTTACCGGACGGGGTACATTCAATATTGCGGATCCAGCGGAGCTCCTGTCCTCTTTTCTTGTATTCCTTCTTGCAGAACAGGTAAAACTCTTTGAAATCCTGCTTTGCCTGCTTCATGTCCGGCGGACGTTCTTCTTTCGGATATGTGAGTGTGAAAAAGTAATCATTTACTTTGAAATACATCCGGAGTCTGTGACGTGCTTTCCTCTCCTTGGTCCATTGGTTGACCTGCTCCACTTCCTCCGGTGTGGCCTTCTTCTTTTTGGCTCTCTTCTCTCCCGGTGCTCCATATCTTCCATCCAGATATTCCTGTCTCTCTATTACATTTCCCAAATCGTATGTCACTCGTCTGATTCTCATAGCGTGTCCTCATAACTTTAATAGTCTTATCAAGTTATTAAAAAGGGCAGTCGCCCTGTAAATACTTGACTTTCCAGCCGCTAAAAGGTACACTATAAGTGCTTAGATTATTCGTGTACCTTTATGGTTGCGGCGCTTGCGATATTTCTTTTCGCAAGCGTTTTTTATTCTTCTTTTAAGTACGAAAAATTCATTTTCAGGAATACCATCAGAGCTTCCGCATCATCCGGTGCTTCAATATCTTCTCCGGCTGCAATTGCAAATACGACATCTCCCAGGATCGGCCATCCGTGTTTGTCTGCATCATAGAAATAGCTTCCTAGACGATTTACTTCTTTCTGTTTGCTCCGTCCATCTTCATCCACTAGCATGATCATCGGCATTTTAAACGTCTCATACAAGGTTTTTGTGCTTACAGTTTCAAAATGCCCGCCTACTGCTTTCTGCAGATCACGGAAATCATCAAAATCTACATTTATTATCGAAATAATGTTATCCGGTGTTACTTTTACTGTTTTCACTGCTTGTCCTCCAATACTACTGTTTTTCTGCCAGCTTCTTTCAGGCTGTCTACATATTGTTCCAAATATGGGATTGCATTTTGTTTGAAATACTCGGAATCACGGTTGACTCTTTCTATTGATTTCAAAGTCTCAATCCACTCATCCAGCTTCTCCACCCGAATCCGCTTCTTACGCTGCTTCTCCTCCGGCATGCTCCTTCGCCTCCCTTATTTTCCTTTTCCGATATTGGTGCTCTTGATACCAAAAACATTCCAGTGCAAACGCTCCGGCGGCAAACGTGACTATTCCAAGTGCTTCATATAAATAAAACAGTTCCTGACTCTTTTCCGAACCGCCACCAACCATAAGCACAAATCCCAAAATAATAGTCGCTTTACTTAATGCCTTTGCAATTTTATAAAACATCTCTTATCCCTCCTTTGCTTGTCCAACCGGTACCGCTTACGCGGTTTTCTCCTTTTTTCTCTCTGCAGCTTCGATCAGAACTCTGAAAAATCCATCTGCACATTGCTGCATTTCCTCTTTCGTCTTTTTAAAACAATCATCATGCACCCGTATGGTTGCGTTTCCGATCTGCATGGTTTCAACAATCATCTATCATCACCTCTTTTTATGCTATGCTGTCCAGATTGTCCTTCTTACTTTGTCCTCGCCTACTCTTTTAAAAACTTATTGATAAAATATTGCTGACCTTTGCCTGTAACCTTTGTAGTTTTATTGATTCTCACGGATCCATCCGGATTATTTACCGTAGACTCTTTTACCTGGAACAGCTGCAGCTCCATTGACTTCTGCGTTGGCATATTGTAGTCTGTTCCTTTCCTCCGGATCAGATAACCATTCGCACGCAACCACTCAAAGAGTCTCTTCGGGCCGGTATCCACGCCATTCTGCTTCAGGAGCTTTGCGAGATCCGCAATCAGGATTGTGCTCTGGCTTGTTGCTACCGCATCCGCAAATACTTCTTTCGGTTTCATCCGGACATTATCTTCCAGAAGGGCTGCATTATTGTGCTTCAGTTCTTCGATAGTCTTGTCTGCCATCTTTAATGCCCTGGCAAATATCCGTTCCGGTGTGTTCCATGCTTTCTCCAGATCTATAAAGTACTGGCGGATCCGCTTGCCTTCCGGTGATCGCTGGATCATACAAATCTCTTTTGCCATATCCACAGATATCTGATAGTCAACCATGTTCTGTCCACCGTGGTTCTCGCTTCCCAAATTTGGGTAGCAAGTTTTGTAGTCTGTATTTTCAGAAAATCCATATTCAGTCATTCTTTGAAACCATGTTGTGAATTTGGTCCCGATATTCAGCTGATCATGCAACTCTCTTGCTGAAACAGTCGGATTTTCTGCTTCATAACTAATTTTCAACAATTCCTGCATTTCATCACCTCTTTCTTTCCTGTTGCCCTTTTCATCAGATTCTCCTATACTTTAACTACAGGCATTACCATGCCGAGTATTTATGAAAGGAGGATTTTTATGCATTCAGAAGATTTTACTTTAATTGAAAACTTTAAATCTCTTATGCGTCAGGCTATGTTATATGCTCAATACTCTCACGATTGCATTTTTGACGAATCCGTAAACAATTCAGTTGCTATCTCTTATTTGAATGTTGCCGCATCCAAATTCGCTGCTTCTGAAGCTCTTTACTATTCTCAATTCGCGGTCTTAGAACGCGATGAAGCTGAAGAAATTTTCCATCTTTTTGACAGCTATATGTCTGAATTACTTACCAATTACAAGACAGATCATTCTCATCAATGGACCGACATAGAATTCAATCGTCTCAAAGAGACTTTTGATTCTTCTGCTTTTGCATTTGAGAACCACTAATTTTTTTAGGGGAGGTTTTGCCTCCTCTAATTTCATACAATATTTCATGCAGTAATGCTGTTTGATACATGATTTCTTTTCCTATAACCGAATCAGGATCAATGCACACCTGTCTTCTCCTTTTTTTCTTTTCTTTGCTGACTTCATCCCTCTGCCTTTTGGCAAATAATGAAATTTCTTCGTAAATATCCATCTTTCCTCACCTCACTCTCTGATTCTCCGCACAAAGCGCATATCCTTTTACGATTCCAATGACTTCACCTTTCTTTTCTTCTGGAATCTTATTTAGGATGGCAACCAATTCTTTTGCATCATCTTTTTTCTTTTTTACTGTGTCTGCATATAAATTTGCATTTACCATTTATCCTCACCTCTTTCTGTCTAATTATCTCTCCCCTGTGTCTATATAATATTCCCCATTGTCTAGTTTGTCAATATATTTTTTGCATTTATATTGACAGAGGGGATTTTTAGGTGTATTCTGATTACAGAATCACATAGAAAGGAGGACTTCAAATGTCTACAAGCGAACGCTTACGTCAGTTGCGTAAGGACCTCGGCATGAGTCAAGAAGAATTTGGTCGCCGTATCGGTGTTTCCAACACAGCAATTTCTAAATTAGAAAAAAATGAGCGCAATTTAACAGAACAAACTGCTAAATCCATTTGCAGAGAATTTCGTGTAAATTATTTCTGGCTTACCGAAGGAAAAGGTGACATGTTCACTGGCACTCCTGAAAGTGTGGTTGATGAGATTGCTGAAGATTATAATCTGGATGATATTGATAAGAAAATTATTGAAAAGTATCTGGAACTTTCAGCTGATCAGAGACAGGTATTAAAAGAATATTTGAAGAGTATTTTTACATAATAAAGAACGGGCTTACCTGCCCGTTCTTCTGATAAAAAACTTATGTACATAATTGAATATACGTTTGAGATGTTCTGGATTGTTGATTTTCTGGATCATTTCAATTATGTATTCTTTGTACTCTTCATTACTCATTTCGTACCCCTCCAGTCTCGGCGTTTCCGAACGTATGTTTGTTTTTATATTACATCTTGTAGCAAATATTTTCAAGAGTTTGGCAAACATTTGTTCTGTTTATTATAGCTTCTACTACAATAACAATCCAAAACTGGAGAAGTAACGCGTTTTTTAAATTTGTCCGAGATTTCGGACACTTATTTGTACGGGGAATCATACAGATCAGATATTCTGACTTTCAGCCCTGCTGCCAGCTGTTCCAATGTGTCCAGCCGTGGTGATTTTCCATTCATAATATCATTTATGGTGGATTTTGGGACTTTGGTCATCTGTTCTACTTGACGTACCGTTAGATTTCTTTTGTGCATGATTTTAGATAATAGGATTTCCATGCAGTTATTATCTGCTGAATTTTAAAAAACTATGTACGATGAATATAACCGCATATGCGATTATATAAAATACTTTACAAGGGGGTAATTTTTATGAGAAAAGAAAGTAAAGTACTAAGGAGGCGCGGCTTATGGGATTAAGATTTAGAAAGAGTATTAAAGTAGCTCCCGGAGTAAAAGTCAACCTCAACAAAAAGAGTACCAGCGTTACTTTCGGTGGCAAAGGAGTTCACAAAACAATAAGTTCAACCGGTAAGAAGACCTCTTCCGTTGGAATTCCGGGAACTGGAATGTATTACACATCTTCGTCTGGTGGCAGATCTAATAAACATTCCAGTGCAAAGCAACTGCATGAATCCAATAATAATATCGGTGAAAATATTCCGCAGCAAGCTTCTGCGCCAAACGCTTCATTAGAGAAGTTTTCAACAGATTCATTACAGCACTATAAGACAATATTTTTAGTTCTTTCTATTATTGCTTATCTTCTTACTGTAATGTGTTTCTTTAATAGTAGCTTTTTATTTGGATTTTTCCTTTTATTAGTTGGTCTCTTTTTTACCAGAACATACAAAACATATTCCGGTGAAATTTCAAACCGTTTGAATCTTTTTAGCTCTAACGGCGGATCCGGGAATGTTTCCTCTGGTAATTCTTCTGGAGCAAAATATAAATCGCCCAAAAAGAAAGGCTGCGGTTGTTTAACTGGAATTATTATATTTATCCTTATCATCGGGCTTGCTGGATCATGCTCTGATTCTGATAAAGAAGACACTTCCAAGAATAATACTGCGTCCAAAAAAGTTACTGCAGTTGAATCAATTACTCTTTCTGCTGATACATCCACTGTTTATGATATCAATACAGAAATCCCTATTGATATGGCAGTTAATCCAGCAGACGGAAACATCGATAAATTAAGCTGCGAAAGTTCTGGTGGTGTATTTAAAAACCAAGATGGAAAACTTACTTTCTCTGCCGATTCAGCCGGCACTTATGATCTTTCTGTTTCCTGCGGTAATGTTAAAAGCAATTCTTTGACCATCAGCATTGAAGACAAAGCCGCTATTGCTGCAGCCGAAGCTCAAAAGCAGGCTGAAGAAGCTGCCGCGCAGCAATCAGAACAAGAACAAATTGTAAATGACCAACCAGTAGCACAGCAACCGCAAACTTCTTCTTATGTCGTTAATACAAGTACCGGTAAATTTCATATTCCTTCTTGCAGAGATGTCAACAAAATCAAGCAAGAGAATTACTGGGCTTACGAAGGAACACGAGATGATCTGATAGCTCAAGGATATTCACCTTGCGGACATTGTAATCCGTAAAAATTAAAACCGCTCCTGCGTCAACAGGAACGGTCGAGCGATGAAACATACGCCAATATGTTTCTATTAAGTTCTCCGAAGAGATACCCAATTCCAAATAATATTGTATCATCTCCGGAGCAGCCACGCAAGAGAACAAAAGTTCTCAGGCTGTTATTTTTGTACCCTTTTTTACATAAAATACAAAGGAGCTGATGCATTATGTATGTAATTTATTTAAGAAAATCCAGAAAAGATTCCGACCTTGAAGCACTCGGAATTGATGTTTTGAAACGTCATGAGGAAACTCTTCTTGAACTTGCACGTGCCAGAAGCCTTCCGATCGGAGCTATTTACAGAGAAGTCGTATCCGGAGATAGCATCGATGCTAGACCGGAAATGGTCCGCCTTTTATCCGAAGTTGAATCCGGTATCTGGGAAGGTGTCCTTGTTATGGAAGTGGAACGTCTTGCCAGAGGTGACACTATTGATCAAGGACGTGTTCAGAGAGCTTTCTTCTACTCCAACACTCTGATCGTCACTCCAGGAAAGACTTATAATCCAGCGATTGAGAACGACAACGAATACTTCGAGTTCTCTCTTTTTATGTCCCGGCGTGAATATGCCACTATTAAACGTAGGATGCAGGCTGGGCGTATTCGATCTGTAAAAGACGGATATTATGTCGGCAACATCGCTCCATACGGTTGGAGGCGTGTAAAAGCGGATGATTGCAAGCATTTTACGCTCGTACCAGACGAAAAAGAAAATCCGGTTTTGAAACTGATGTATGATTTTATGGGGAATAAAAAATACGGATTCCAGAAGACCTGTTCTGCATTAACCGGCATGGGAATCGTTTCTCGTAGTGGAAAGCCTTTTAATCCGGCTACTGTAAAAACAATCATTTCAAACCCTGTAAATATAGGGATGTTACGTTGGAATTATCGAAAATCACAAAAAGCAATTGTAAATGGAAAAATCGCAACTAGCCGTCCGAAGGCAGATGATTATATTTTAGTAAAAGGAAAACATCCTGGATGTATCTCGGAAGATCTCTATTACCGGGCGAACTCTGTAAACTCTTCCATGACCGCTCCGGTAAAACGTAGCTGTAGAATTCAGAACCCGTTCGCCGGAATTGTCCGGTGTTCTTGTTGCGGGCGTGTCATGGTGAGAAAAAAAATGTCCGCCAAACAGCCTCGTGATTATCTTATTTGCCAATATGCCGGATGCGCCACTGTAGCTATTGAACTTGACGAACTCGAAAACGCTGTCCTGGAATGGATCCGCAACTACATAGCTGACTACAAGGTAAACAATTTTGAAAGTACAGATGATTCCGAGCAAGAATCTCTCCGGTCCATTCTTGTGAATTTGGAAAAAGAAAAGGAGACAACTCTGAAGCAACGAGGATCCTTATTCGATTTATTAGAGCAGGGGATTTATACAAAAGAGATTTTCTTTGAGCGTTCTACTGCTCTGGAAGATAAAATAAAAGATTTTGATAAGAAAATTGAATCTGTGAATGCTGATATCGTGCGTCTCGATTTGTCGAAAAAGAACCGCTCCACATTTGTCCCTAAATGTCAGGAGCTTCTAAATGCATGGGATACTTTTGATGCTGCAGATAAAAATACAGCTCTGAAGAATGTGATTGAAAGAATAGATTTTACAAAAACAGAGAAAAACGCCCGTGGCCAACGGCATTCTTCTTTTTCCATAGACGTTTTTCCGCGTATTTCTCGCTGATCTTTTTTTTACTTCCATCTTGTATGTGCTGATTCCTCTGTGCCAATATCGGTTAAAATTCCTGTCACTTCTTTGTACGGCATGGTGTACCTCTGTGATAAATAACGCATGGACGCAGCTAATTCTCCATCCGGTCCACCGAACTGACTGATGATTACCTGGGCCATCTTCGGATTGGTCTGGGTAATTTTTACGGGATATTGTAAACGTTTTTCATAATTCCACATAAACTAACACCCTCCTTCCTGCCATGGCCATGGTTCCTGAATCCAGTTCCATCTGTCTGAGCAAGAAGGAACAGCGGTATCTACTGTGAGCGGTCCATAATATTTTGCATATTCTTTCAACAACTGGTTCCTTTTTTTATTATATTCATAAAAAAAGTCCAGCGCTTCCTGATCACGAGGATGAGTGTCCAGATAAAGCTTCACATCATCTACCGCAAAGCTCGCATGACCAATCTGCATCAGGAGATCTTTTCTACAAGGTTTGGAATTTGGCATTTCATTCATGCGTTACATCCTCCTTTCCCCTTAAACGGAAGATCAAGCTCTTCGAATATGGTTCCTCTGTGGAATCCTTTTCCGGCTTCGTAAATGTGTCTCCAACTCTGCCATGGCACATAAGCCATTGCAATCGGCATTCCATCCAACGCATCGTCCCGATCGCTACATCCAGATCGTTCTCGGTAAACAGGTGCTGACATCGATAGATTTCTTCCATCATTGTTCGCCATACATGAATTACTATTACAGCTATTGTTATTATTGCCACATCCACAATTTGCACGTCTCATATATGGATTATTATTTCTGCAATTTTGCATTGTTTTGGCTCCCCTTTCTTATATCTGCAATATTATTGTATGGTAATTTTTTAAAAAGGGTTCTGACTTTTGCATCCGGCATAATCTGATGCCCGTTTCCGTTTCAAACAGGTCGTAACATCAATAATGCCGCCAGACCATTTCTGATCTGACGGCATCTTTCTTTAGTATTTTATGATGTAACCGGATTGCTCCATTGCTATGCAATTCCCGCAATCCTCGAACACCTCATACTCCCATAAAACGGCGTGTTCACATCATTTTATGAATTTTTACCAAGTGTAACCTTGATATCTTTCTCTGTATATTCACCATTCTTATCCGGGATCTGTACAGTAAGTGTTACCTCTTCTCCGGCTTTATAATACTGAAGCTGTTCCTGAAGAGAGCTCATACCACTGATGGAACTTCCCTCAAAACCAGTAATGATCGATCCTTTTGTAAGACCGGCTTTCTCAGCTCCGCCACCACTCATAACTTCTTTGACATAAACACCGGTCGGCATATTGTACATCTGTGCACCTTCTTCAGATACATCGTATCCCTTGATTCCAAGATATCCTCTTTCTTCATCTGAAACCTTGCTTCTTGTCTCTTTATTCATCAGATTCTGGATAACATCACTTGCATCTGAGATCGGAATCGCAAATCCCATACCCTCTACTGCCGAGCTGTTGATCTTTGCAGAGTTGATACCGATTACCTCACCATTTGCATTCAGAAGAGCTCCACCACTGTTCCCAGGGTTGATTGCTGCATCTGTCTGGATGTATTCTCCGTCAAATCCATCAATTGTTCGTCTGGTTGCACTGACGATACCAGTTGTAACAGACTGTCCATAGCCAAGTGCATTACCGATTGCAATAGCAGGTTCTCCAACCTTCAGGGAATCCGAATCTCCAAGTGTTGCAACCTTAATCGCATTCATTGTATCGTCTGAAATCTTATCAAGCGGAACAGCTACGACTGCAAGATCCCTTGCGGAGTCTGTTCCTTTAATCTGCGCTTCCACGCTGTTACCATCATTAAATGTAACAGTAAGTGTATCGCTTCCTTCTACAACATGGTTATTGGTAACAACCAGGAGTTCTGAATCATTCTGGCTGATGATAATACCGGATCCGGCGCTTTCACTCTCCTGCTGGCTGATTCCTCCGAAGAAATTCTGTACTTCCTGTACGCTCATATTGGTAATAGAAACGATTGACGGAAGTGTATTCTCAACAATATCTGATACATCAGAAGTTACTGTACTGGTAGATGTCGTAAGCTTTGCGTTCGATACAGTCTTTGTTGTGCCTACGGTACTCTTTGTATTCTTTCCAAGCAGCTTACCAGTCAGATAACTGGTTCCCTGCATCGTCACACCACCAACTGCCCCGAATAATACTGCAGCACCTACAACAAGTGCGACTTTCTTTGCGTAACCTTTTTTCGGTTTTGGAGCTTTCGGATTCTGCTGCGGTCCTGCTCCGAATCCCTGCTGATTGTCTGCTCCTCTATTTTCATCTGAATCTGGTCTGTAATAATTGTACTGATTGTCCATCATTCAAGACTCCTTTCTTTTCCTTTTCTATAGTTAAGAGTTTAGCCTATAATTGTGATGAAAGTGTGATAAAATATGAAAAAAAAGATGAACGGCATATTTTTATGTCGTTCATCTCGTTTATTCAACAGGAAATTCCGCTGGAACTTCCTGCATCACTTTATTCAACCGTTACAGATTTCGCCAGATTACGCGGCTTATCTACATCCAGTCCCTTTGCAACGGATACATAATATCCCATCAGCTGCAGCGGAATCACTGCAAGCGATGCCTCAAAATGCTCATCTGTCTTCGGAATGTAAACCACAAAATCAGCAGTATCCTCAATGCTGTAATTGCCATAAGTTGTAAGTCCCATCAGATATGCACCACGACTCTTGCACTCTACCATGTTGCTGATCGTCTTTTCATATAATTCCGGCTGTGTCAGCACACCGATCACAAGCGTTCCATCCTCTATCAGAGAAATGGTTCCGTGCTTGAGTTCTCCCGCTGCATATGCCTCTGAATGAACATAACTGATCTCTTTCATCTTCAGGCTGCCTTCCATACAGATTGCATAATCAATTCCACGTCCGACAAAGAATGCGTCCTTTGCGTTTGCCTGCTTTGCTGCAAACCACTGGATTCTTTCTTTATCTTCAATAATCTTTTCGATCTTCTCCGGGATTGCCTGTAATTCGGCAATATAATTTTCATACTGCTCTTCAGTGATTGTATTTTTTACTTTGGCAAACTGAATTGCAAGGATGTAAGAAGCCATCAGCTGTGTACTGTACGCTTTCGTTGTTGCCACAGAGATCTCCGGTCCTGCAAGAGTATAGAATACCTTATCCGCTTCTCTTGCAATAGAAGATCCGACTACATTGACAATTCCAAGTGTACGGATTCCCTGCGCTTTTGTCTCACGGAGCGCTGCAAGACTGTCTGCAGTCTCTCCTGACTGGCTGATAATGATCACCAGACCATTTGGATCCAGAATTGGCTTACGGTAACGGAATTCAGAAGCCAGCTCCACACGAACAGGAATCTTCACCAGATCCTCGATCACATACTGTGCCACCATACCTACATGGTAAGCAGAACCACATGCTACAATGTAAATCTGGCTTGTTCTCCGGATATCCTCTTCCGCTAATCCGATATCAGTCAGATCAATCTTTCCGTCTTTTAATACAGAATTCAGAGTATCCTTAACCGCTCTTGGCTGCTCATGGATCTCTTTCATCATAAAATGCTCATAACCGGCTTTTTCAGCTGCTTCCGCATCCCAGTCAACAGTTTTCATTTTTTTCTGGATCTCTTCTCCGTCCAGATTGTAGAAGGTAATTTCCTCTTTGCTGACCTTTGCCATCTCCAGGTTGCCAATATAGTATACATTTCTTGTATATTTCAAAATAGCCGGCACATCTGATGCAATAAAACTCTCTCCATCTCCTACGCCAAGAATCATCGGACTGTCTTTTCTTGCCACATAAATTTCTTCCGGATAATCCTTGAACATCACAGCAAGCGCATAAGATCCACGAATGCGGACCAGGGAATGGTTGATCGCATCTACCGGTGTTCCTTCATACTTTTTATAATAATAATCGATCAGCTTAACAGCAACCTCTGTATCCGTCTCAGAGTAGAATGTATATCCTTTGCGGAGCAGCTTGTTCTTTAACTCCTGATAGTTTTCAATAATACCGTTGTGTACAGCAACTACATTGCCATCGTCACTCATATGCGGATGCGCATTGTTCTCTGACGGTTCCCCGTGTGTTGCCCATCTGGTGTGACCGATTCCACAGGTTCCCGGAACGGCTGCACCACCATTTGTCTTCTCAAACAGTACTTTCAAACGGCCTTTCGCCTTGATAACTTCTGTCTCTTCTGTTCCATTACGAACAGCAAGTCCTGCTGAATCATATCCACGATACTCCAGCTTTGACAGTCCATCCAGTAAGATCGGAGCCGCCTGCTGCGATCCAACATATCCTACGATTCCACACATTTATCTATATCCTCCAGTCTTTTTTGCGAAAATAAATTTTACTCTTTTCGTTACATTGTAGCAAATATGGGGTTCTTTGTAAAGAATAAGCGGGAATAACAATCGTCATCCCCGCCTTTCTCCTTAATCCTAATCCAGATCAATAAAATCCATTTCGAAAGTATCACCTTTTTTACGCTTTTCTTTCTTGATATTATAATCATCGAACGAATCAAAGTCGTCATCATCAAAATAGTCATCAAACTCATCAACGCTGCGAGTATCATCACTTATTCCTTCGTCATCATAATCATCGTCGAAGTCATCATCATAATAATCATCATCGTCGAAATCATCATCGAAGTCGTCATAATCATCTTCGAAATCATCATCCTGTCTCTTTTTGAACTGTGATTTCTTTTCTGCCTTAACAGGCTGGATCGGTTTTACCGGATTACGTTGCGGCTCATCGTCCAGTTCATATTCATCATACAGATCATCCAACTCTCTGTTGCGGTTATGTAACTTCACAACGGAAACAAGAAGGAAGATTACCAGAAGAATAACGATAACTGCTGCCGCTGCTACAAACCAGATCAGATGATCGGAAATCTTTTCTAAAATTGCGTCAAACTTGCTTGCACTCTTCTTATCCGGTGTAGTCGCAGACTTCGGAGTCTCCATTCTCTGATAAGTATGCTCTACAGAGTCATATAAATAGAGGGATTCTTCACCGTCATTATTTACTGCATATAATACATAGAAACCATCGCGGTCCGGTTCATCCCAGATTTCAAAAGTCTTGCCGTTGATCTCCAAATTTCCTTTTGAATACTTTGATGGCATAGACACTTTACTGCCTGCATCAAAAATTACGATAGAATAAGTATCTGAAATCACAACCTGTTCTGCCGGTGAGAAGCTGCTGTCAGATGAATCATACATCCAGAAATCGCCTTTTCCATCACCGTCTACCAAGTAAGCCATCTGAAGTCCTGTCTTTTCCTGCACAGCACCTTTATACGTCGAATCATTATAAGTAATCTCTCCTGCTGTAAATCCAGCTGGAATCATGCTGTCTGAGAAATCACCGGATAAGGTATACTCCTGACCATCAATCGTAACACTTGTTCCACTCGCAACATCCTTGATCTTGCTCGGATCTCCTGCTCCGATCGTAACATCCGCATATCCTTCTTCACATGCCACACTTGATCCAGCGCTGTCTGTAACCATCGCATCTCCCTGTTCAAGTCTTGTACTTCCTTCCTGGAGAGCCTGGAATTTCATTGTAAACTCAATCCGGTCACTGCTTCCGTCACCTGAACCTCTAAATGTCAGATTACCATCCGTGTCTGCATTCACTCCATCTCCCTCTTCAAATCGCATATAAGAAGGATCGTAAGTCATATGAATCGTCGCGTCTCCGATTACATCTCCGCTGACAACTGCTGTACCTGTGATCGTAAATTCATCCCCGACACTTGTCTCAAGATCAGAAAAGAATATCACACCATTTGCAGCTAGCGCCATCACAGAAAAACATGGTACGATCAAACATACAGACAAAAGAATTGTCGCTATTTTTTTCGTAAACTTCATCTTCATGTACTTTCCTCTTTCTAACCATATTAATTGTAAGTATAAATACTCTTAGACTCTATCTTACACTTTTTATGGGGAAATGTCTACTTGTTTGTAGAAATTCTCATTGTATCAATTTACGGACAACTCCGTTCTGCTTTATTTATCCGAAGAAAAACCCCGGCATAAACCGGAGTTCTTCGCTAATTTACATTTTCTGTTGTTCCGCCTGCATTGCTTTCTGCGCCTCCACCGGGATCTGGAGTTGGTGTTGAATCCGGTGCCGGATCTGGTGTTGGTGTCGGCTCTGGCGCTGGATCCGGTGCCGGCGTTGGATCTGGTGTTGGTTCCGGCGTTGGAGCTGGAGTCGGTTCCGGCGTTGGAGTTGGTTCTACATAAGTACTATCATCATATCCTCCATTCCATGAATTGTCCCAGGAATTTCCTCCGTCATACCAGTAATCATTCGATCCGTCATTATAATTATACTGATAATTATCCTGCGTATACCCCTGCCATGCATCCGGCGTTTCAATACCACTTGTATCTACACCTGCATCTGGCTGATTCATTGGCTGGTCCTGATTATCGGTATTTTCCTCCTGCTGGTTTTCAGCCTCTTCAGCTCTTTTCTTTTTCAAAATGTTAATATCTACATCGTTAATCAGCATATCGTAGAATGTAGATTTCTTTTTCAGTTCCTTATCTAATTTTTCTCTTCCGCATTGTTCTGTAAGAGTCTCCACACCTGAAAATAAATTCACACCAAGACCAAGTTTCTCTCCTGTAATCTCTGCTCCCAATGCTGCAAGTGTCGTTGGAAACATATCCATTGTAGAAAATTCTCGATTATGTGTTTTTTCAAAAGAAGTATCAAGATTCTCTGGTAAATTTATAAATGCATTATATACACTTCTCTCATAATCGTCACTCACATCATTACAAAAATCAGAATCCATTGTTAAATGATCCCCGCTTATTATAATTGTTGTATTCTCATAAAATGGCTGCTCCTGAATCCACTTAACAAATGCATCAACCTGTCTACTTGAACATGCCATTACATTTGCATATTGATTATCTCCAAATTCATTTTGACACTGCTCACATACATATCCATCTTCAAAATGAGTATCTACTGTCAACATTGTAAAATTAAATGGCTCGTCCTTTGTTCCTATTTCGCTTAACTTTTCTTTTGCATTTTCAAATAACTTTTGATCTTCATACCCCCACCATACCCAATAACCTTCTGGGATTTTTCCTTCTTCTACAGCCGTAGTATAATCAAATATTTCTGTTTTACCATGACTCTCAAAGTATGTTCTCCTTCCTCCAAAAGTAGCATCTGATCCAATCATAAAATATTGATTATATCCTTCTTCTGATAAAATATCTTCTAAATTTTTTGCTCTTGAAGAAAAGGATGTCTGCTCCGCTAATGTATCATTAATATCCTCATTCACATTTCTAATATCTTCTGTATTTTTTATTGGAATTCCAGATGTCTGAGCGAAAATTCCTCCCATCGTCCATGTGCATCCATACGCAGGATATCCTCCTCCCAACTTATCGCTTTGAGAAAAATTAGTATTTTCTTCTGCAAGAGTCGTCAATTCCGGAATACAGTTGAAATCCATTCCACCGCCATCTTCTTTTGACGCATAAGTGGATTCCATTGACTCCAGATAAATATAAATCAGATTTCTTTTTTGTTCCGGAAATGTAATCTTCGTTGTACGTGGATCCACATAATTCTGTTCAATAAAATGCGATTCTTTCTTCTGACTTACCAGATATTCTTTTACATCCAATTCATCATATACTTCATAAGCCGCCCTTCCTGCACTTCCACATGCAATCACAGCTACAAGAAATAACGCAATCATACATTTTCTATGCTTATTCCTTAATCCTATAATCAGGAAAATAGATAAAAATAATACTAATACTGCCAACGGTACGCATGCATTGATCCCATCCAGTACTACATCTGAGTTTGTCCCATCAAGCGGTACTTTCAGATGAAAAATAATTTCATCGATAGACAACAGCCCCCACGTGTCTAATACCCAGTTTCCCAGATTATAGAGAATAAATCCAAGAACAGATATTATGATCATTAGAATACAATAAAATCCATAGCCGATTTTTTTAATTATCTTTGGTTTTTTCATTTTCCTTTCATTTCCTTTACTTAGTATTTACAAACATACATAATGTAGTAAAGCATAAATATAAAAAAATTGCAATATTCACAAGCAATACAAATTCTAAAAAATGTTTCATTCTGTCATTGCTTAATAACTTACACTTAGTTTTTAAAGCCAAAAATTTTTCTAACCAAAGTAATCTTTGATAAAACAAATGCACCCCCTAAATCTAAAAGCACTTTACCAGCAATAATCAAAATCAACTGAATATTTGCTGACATTCCATTCACAACATATTTTTCTGTTATCTGCCACCACGGAAGAAGATCAAGTTCTACAATATGCACACACAATATCAACAAACTATATCTTCCAAGATATGCCAAACTTCCACCAATATATTTCGTCCTACACTCAATAATTTTGGAGATTAAAATAACAATCACACATGCACATATACAGCCAAAAATATCTATTATCCCTCGTCCAATATCACAATGCACTAACCAGAACGATTGGAAATTTTTTATAAATGAAATCCAAGTAAGTAGTGCAAAAAGAACTGAAAAGATTTTCACTTCCTTTGGCAACTCACTAATTTTAGTCTTTGCGCCCCTCCAGAGATATCCCATATAAATGAACATTGTAGCACATGCTCCTGCCTGTATGCTAAAAGGAAACCAAAATATTCTTCTTGAAAAATATCCTACTGCAAACAAACCCACTATAAATAACAATCTAATATATTTATCAAACTTGAACGATATTCTCAAGAAAATACTTCCCCAGAAAGTTGCCCACAAAAACCATATTGCACCAATTCCCGGTATCCAGAATGGCTCTGTATATGTATCACCTGCTCCATATAAAGCTGCATAACACCAGTTTTGAAATTCATCAAAAGCATTATTCCACCATACGCCCTTTAACGTTCCAATAATGATTATGACTATGCTGCTTATTATATATGGAACAAGCAATGTTCTTGCCTTATTTTTTATAAAACCATTCAAATCGCGCTTCTTATTCGTAAAATATCCTGTAATAAAGAAAAAAATAGGAACATGAAATGTAAACACAATTCGATTAATACTGGCATTTCCTAAATGGCCTAATATAATACAGATCATTGCTATCCCTTTAGCTATATCTATATATTGCAGTCTGGTACTTTTTGTTTTCATAACATTTATCCCCACTCAATTTCCACATTTTCTCTGTCTTTTTCCGATATCCTTCACATCAAAATTCGCAAACGGAAGCATCAAAAACACATCATAATACGCTTCAAACATATGATGCTCCATTACTGAATGAATGCAGACAATTGCCATAGCCATTAACATATATGGAAGATTTAAGTTTTTGATCATTATAATTGAAATAATCAGCATAACCAGTATAAATACCACCAGTCCTAACCTCATCAAAATATTCACATAAGAACTATCAATAAAGAAATAGTCTGCTACCACTTCTGTTGATCCTCCATTTCCACGCATTGGAATGTCCTGTCCCCATATCTGAACATCATACCTGTCAAAAACTTCTTTTCCTAAAGAAAGTCTCGTTGAAAAAAGAGTATTTAATTTTGCCATCCATTCTATATCTGGTCGATAAAATCTTGATACTAAGATCATAAATCCAGCTAAACCATATGGTGCCACCAGACATAAAATTTTTAGTAATAGTGATGGTATATATCCCTTTCCTTTCTTTGCACCTAATTTGTTTCTAATTTTCAAATAAACAACACATATAATCAAAATCATCATTACAATTTCACTATTCCGTACATCACAATATTTTTCAAACAGAACCACACTGATTATCATCATTCCAATTTCTATCCATGTGCATCTTGCCTGTCGGAGTACAATCCATACTGTTATCATAAAAACAATACCCGCCGCAAAATCTGTAGGATAAATAAACCCAAATGACATCCGCACCTGATCTCCCCTATGGTAAACCAAATTCGTGATAACTCCTGTATATCCTACAATCATCGTACAGATTATCATCGGAATTTCTACAATCAAATATACCTTTAAAATTTTTCTATAATCAATATCATTTGCACCAGCAATCAATAATCTCGTTTCAAGCAATGCATCAGCTCCAGAATATCTCCTTGCAATTACAAATGATCCAATAATCAGAAATACAAATAATATTTTCTTCATATCCACTGGTCTCATCACCATATACCGGAACAATACTACCATTCCAATCCCTATCTGAACACAGAAATAAAAAAAGGTGGCCACGGAATATGTGCCATCGTTGTCCAGCTGTAAGTCAAAACCAGCCATACGGCAAAAATTCCAAGAAAAAATATTTCTGATAAATTACATTTGAATTCATAAGATGAATTTATCCATTTTCCCTCTACCTTATTGTTAATTTACTTTATCCAATTCATTTTATTTCCTCTCTTTACAGACAGTTTAAATCAGGATATGCTTTGCAACATATCCTGATTTATCCAAACCTTTTATAATTCCTCAGCCACCATCTCCAGTGCCGCCTCAATTACCTTATCCATATCATAATACTTATAATTTCCAAGACGTCCACCAAAGATCACATTCTTTTCCTGCTCTGCAAGCTTTCTGTATTCTTCAAACAGCTTATTGTTCTGTTCGTTATTTACCGGATAATATGGTTCCATTCCTACTTTCCATTCGGAAGAATACTCTTTGGAGATAACAGTTTTTTCCTGCTTTCCAAATTCAAAATGCTTGTGTTCGATGATACGTGTATAAGGAACTTCTCTTTCGGTATAGTTTACGACTGCATTTCCCTGATAGTTGTCTGTTTCAAGCACTTCTGTTTCAAATCTTACCGAACGATATTCCAGTGCTCCGAGCTTGTATCCGAAGTATTCGTCGATCATTCCGGTAAACAGTGTCTTCTCTGCGATATCCGGATTTTCTTTGATGAACTCAAAGTAGTCGGTATCTGTCTTTACTTCGATTCCGTCCAGCATCTTTTCAATGATCTTTGTATATCCGCCGATCGGGATTCCCTGATATCTGTCATTGAAGTAGTTATTGTCAAATGTAAATCTTACCGGTAAACGTTTGATGATGAATGCCGGAAGGTCTTTGCAGGCACGTCCCCACTGTTTTTCGGTATAACCTTTTACCAATTTCTCAAATACATCTTTTCCTACAAGAGATAATCCCTGTTCTTCCAGGTTCTTCGGCTCTGTGATTCCAGTCTCTGCAACCTGTTTTGCGATCATATCTTTTGCTTCCTGTGGTGTCTTGATATTCCACATTTTGCTGAATGTATTCATGTTGAATGGCAGATTGTAAAGCTCATCCTTGTAAATTGCTACCGGTGAGTTAATGTAATTATTGAACTCTGCGAACTGATTGATGTAATCCCAAACCTGTTTGTTGGATGTGTGGAAAATATGTGCACCATATTTGTGAACATTGATTCCTTCAATATTTTCACAATAAATATTTCCACCGATATGCGGACGCTTGTCAATTACCAGACAGGTTTTTCCTTTTTTCTTTGCTTCGTGAGCAAATACTGCCCCATATAATCCTGATCCTACTACTAAATAATCATACTTCATAATACTAAATCCTCTCTTTTATTTCTTTGTAATTTTATCTTTTATCATCTTTCCCATTCCGACGACACTTCCCACTCCATAACTTAAATGAAGTAAAAAGAAGATTCCCGGAAGCAAAAGCTGACATATATGCTTCGCCTCATTTTTTACAGACAGAATTGCCATTCCGATTGCACCACACCAATAAGTGATCCACATGGCAATCGCCAGAAATGGCTTCTTTAGTGCTACCAAAATGGATGTCACAAGAATCGCAATCACAAAAGCAAACGGCACAAAATGATAAATGCTGAGACATCCAGGACATACGCCAAGAGTTCTTGCTACCCAGTCTCCATTGCCGTATTTCTGCTTCATCATTCCCGGAATCGAACTTCTCACATATTGCCAGGAATGAATCTGCGGATCGTAGCATAAGCGGTATCCTGCCTGCCGGATCCGGTAATGCATCTCATTATCTTCCGTTCTTCCCAGATTTTCATTGAAAAGTCCAACCTTTTCAAATACTTCTCTCCGATACGCTGCATGGAACATGGACTTTACATATTTCTTTTCATTCTCTCTCCGGAAACCTGCGATTCCACTTCCAAACATCGAACTTTCCGCGCTCAGTAGAAGTCTCTGCCAAGGTGTGTCCTTCTCCGGAAGATTCGGTCTTGGCCCCCCGGTGACATATTCTCCGCTTTCCATGCATTCCACATTCTTGGAAACAAAATCCTCTGGAATGCGTCCATGTGCGTCCAGACGGATAATAATATCTCCGGTTGAACTACGGATTGCCTGATTCCATCCGGATGCCTGATTGTTCCCCGGATTTTCCGTAACAAAGCAGTTATGATACTGCGGATTTTCTTCGGCAAAACGTTCCATAATCCGTCTGGTTCCATCTGTTGAACTGCTGTCCACCATCACAACTTCGATCTGCTCTGCCGGGTAATCCTGTTTTGTGATATCCTCCAGCAAGTGCGGAAGATACTCTTCTTCATTGCGCGCAATCGTGCAAACTGATACTAACATACATTTCTCCTATACTGTAGTTCTTATCGTAATACTGCAAATACTGTCATAAACATGGTCATAAAATCTCTCCACAGACTGTATTTGCGCAGATCTTCCAGATTATAACTCATCTTCTCCGGAAGCACTTCATGAATATAAGCATAATCCACATCTTCTACATGCTCCAGCATTTCACCCTCATCTTTGTAGCATACGCTGGCTCTGGAAGTGATTCCTGCCGGTAACAAAAGAGTCGCATACATTTCTTTAGTATAGCCTTTTACATACTTCACAACTTCCGGTCTGGTTCCAACAAAACTCATCTCTCCACGAAGAACATTGATAAGCTGCGGAAATTCATCAATCCTGCAGCCACGGATCACTTTTCCAACCCGTGTCAGTCTGGAATCCTGACTGATCGTAACCTGTGTTCCCATCTTGTCCGCATTCTGCACCATAGTACGGAACTTTAGAATGTGAAATTTCTTTCCATACTGTGTCACACGCACCTGCTTGTAAATCACCGGTCCCGGTGAATCCAGCTTGATTGCAATACTGATGACTAACATGATCGGTGATAAAATGACAAGTAAAATCATCGAAAGCAGAATGTCAAAATATCTCTTTAATCTTAATTCTTTTTCGTGTCTGATCAGAATATCATAGTATTGTTTTACTTCGTCTGTTCTCATAAACTTCGGAAGTTCGTCCCATTTTCTCATACAGCATTCCTATCCGATGCATTCCTTCAATACATCCGTCACGTATTTTACCTCTTCATCGGTAAGTTTCGTATGAAGCGGTAATGTAATTGCATTTTCAAATAAAGCATAAGCATTTGGATAATTTTTGATATCAAATCCCATATTTTTGTATGCAGATAACAACGGTAACGGTTTGTAATGCACATTCGTTGCTACGCCATGCTCTGCCATCTTCGTAATGATCTCATTACATTCTTCCCGTGTTTTTCCCTGAACACGGATCAGATACAAATGTCCGCTGGACTTATGATCTGTATCAAAATGATTCAGTACATTCACAGGAAGACTTTCCAGTGCTTTATCATACATTCCTATGATTTCCCGACGCCGTGCTAATAATGCATCATAGCGCTTTAACTGTACCAATCCAATAGAAGCCATGATATCGGTCATATTGCATTTGAAATAAGGTGCCACAACATCATACTCCCATGCGCCAAGCTGCGTCTTTGCTAGCGCATCTTTGGATTGACCATGCAGTGAAAAAAGCATATATTTTTTATAAATCTCATCATCATCCACACCTTCGATCGGACGCCATGTGACTGCTCCTCCTTCCGCTGTGGTAAGATTCTTTACTGCATGGAAGGAAAAACTTGTGAAATCTGCAGCCTGTCCACATTTCTTTCCTTTTCGCTCTGCGCCAAATGCATGTGCAGCATCTGCCACCACAATCACTCTGCCAAACTTCTCCTGAAGTTCATTTGCCGGATGGAAAAGTGATTTCTTTGCTTCTACAATTTCAAATATCTTATCATAGTCACACATAATTCCGGCAAGATCTACCGGGATAACCGCTTTCGTCTTCTCTGTGATTGCATCTGCCAGCTTCTCATAATCCATCTCGTAAGAATCTTTTGCCACATCCACCAGAATCAGTTTTGCACCTACATGCTCTACTACACTGGCTGATGCAGTATAAGTATAGGCAGTTGTAATTACTTCATCTCCCGGTCCAATTCCCAGAAGACGCAGTGTCATCTCCAGGCAGGCTGTTGCTGAATTCAGACAGACCACCCTGTTTGTTTCCATATATTCTGACAGTTTCTTTTCAAAAAGCTTCGTCTTTGGTCCTGTTGTGATCCAGCCACTTCTTAACGTATCTACAACCTCTGCTATTTCCTCTTCCGTGATATCCGGAGGAGAGAAAGCGATATGCATGTTTTTCATAAAAAAACTTCTTTCTTCATAAATTTTAGATCTTTATTGATACTTTTCTAATTCTAAATACTCTTTCCAGAACTTATAAGATGTCAAATATTTTCTTCTGTTATAATAAGCTTTATCTACTTCTTTGTGAATTTTTTTATAACGCTTCACTGTTTCAAGATAGTATTTCATGACCTGTCTGAATTTCTTCTTATCCAGATATCTGATTTCTGCAGTATATGCATTTGGATTAATTGCAATGACACTATCTACAAGGCATTGTCTCTGTGGATTATAGAACCAGTCATGAGCAACCGCCGCCGGCCCTTTCCGTAACCATTTTTTTGGCCAGAAAAGCTGTCCATTAAAAGTCAGACGATAAAGAATGGTATCCTTCAGACTTCTGTGATCTGTTTGATAAATAGAATCAATATCCACCCCATATTCATCAAATTCTGCAAGATCTGCCATATTTGCATTTTTTGCGGACATTGTTTTTAATCGTTCCTGACATTTTTCCGTTTCAATAAAAGCAGGTCCTTTTAAATAATCTCTGATTGCATCAACAATGATTTCTGCAGCATCATAATTAAAGCGCAGTATTTCCGTTAAAAACATACCATTAAAACGTTTCCAGATACGTTCTCTTCTGTTTCTGGACGGATTACATGCCTCTTCAATCAAAAAGTTACGGAATACTTGATAATATTCCATGAAATAATTGAACTTTAAAGTAAAGCCCATATGCCATACGCAAATACCGTTCATGGTAATAAATTTAGCATTATTACGGAAACTGAATTCCGTATCATCAACACGGATAAACAATGGTAATGCAAATCCGTTTTTCTCGATCATTGTTACCGGTACACAACAATACCACCAGCCAGCATAGGAATCAGCCTTTTTCGTTTTTGCTTCCTCTTTTTGAAGCATTTCAGCCATCTCTACAATTTTTCCATGACCTTTTGAAGAATTCTGTCCTCCATCTGCTCCTAAAAATCCCACATCTTCATGGAAAACATCCATCTCTTCATAACAAAGCATGGCACCACTGATAATATAATCTTTATATTTTTCTTTTGCCAGTAACAATAATAAATATGTTCTTTTTATACTTTCTGATAAAACAACAACATCATCATCCATCAATAATACATGAGTCGCCTTTGGTTTCTGGCGAATAGATTCGATCATTCCTCGTGTAAATCCACCTGAACCGCCTACATTTTTATTTCTGTGATAATAAATATGCGGACCTTCAAATTCTTCCGCCGACAATACTCGACCCTCATCATTATCAACGATGTGAAGATAAACATTTTTTCCAATGATATCATCCTGAGTTAAAATTTCATCCTTGATCATTTTAACATTTTTACGAATAAAGTCTTCTTTTTTAAATGTTGTCGTTGCGATTGAAAGTCTCACTTCATTGAAATCACTTTCATTTACCTCAGCATAATAACCACCACCATATACACAGCACTCTGAATACATGCGGAGTTCAAATGCAATCAATGTGTCCTTATTTGATGGAATCTCAACAATAATTTCTGCTTTTTGATCGCAATGGTATTCTTTCTTTAACAAAACATTTCTTTTTGCTGAATTCTCAATTCTATGATATCCGGACAGAACCAGCTCAAAGTCACCTTTAATTTCAAGCTTCAACATCGTTTTGCCGATTTTTGTGTGTTTTTTCCATTTTTTCATAGAAAAGGCATTTAAATATGCCCCAAAATCACATGTACTATATTTTGAAAATACAAAACATTTTTCTTCAGCATCACGGATTCCTAATCCACCCTTATAAAAAAGATCGGCATTATCTGTATATTCTTCTTTATCTGGAAATAGAATACTTTGCAATTTTAACTCCATTGTTTACATCTCCTTATTTTGTACTTCTTTTAACTCTAAATAACTGCTCCAAAAATCCTTGCTTTCAAGTTTCGAATGATTTTTTCTATATTCTTCACAAACCTTGTCATAATGCAAATCTATTAATCGAAATACTTTCAACATTTTTATATATGCTTTTAGTAGTTCTATCCTGCTCCGCTTCACACAAATTGCATTTCCTGCTGCATCAGCATACACAACCTCATTGCAGCGGAACAAGTCATAAATATTCGGATTTGGTCTGGCTACTTTTGTCGCTCTGTTTTTATATGCAGGCAGAAAATGACCATTCATTGACAACATGATCAATATTCGCTTTAATTTACACGGTGGTTCAGCCTCCGGTCTACCACATGGATCCAGATCTTCCGGCTTGATTCCATTATGTCCTATAAATTCTTCTGCCGGCATAGACTGATAATTATATTTTTTTAATCCATCATGCACACCTAAGGTATCCGCATTATAAAACCACTTAAAACCTCTTAAAAAATCAACCGCACCTTTCAAATTCAGATCCACATATTTATATCTGTATTTTCCGATATTACTGCTGACCTGCACAAAAAGCATCTTTTTGAAATCCTTTGCAGCAAACTGCGGATTATGGATTGCATTCGTAATTGCCAGATTTCTGACATCATAATACTCCAGGAAACCAGGTAATTTATTTTCAAAAGCTTCATGCCAGATCGTTATTCCATTTAAGAAAATAAACTGCCCATTTGCCCTCAATCCATATTCTATATCATCTCTATGGATAAAAAACGGCAAAGGATAATGCATTTCCTTAATAAACGGAACCGGAATACACGAATACCACCAGCCTGTATACTCTGCTTTTTGAATCTGTTCATTTATCACGACATTTTTTAATTGTGTCATGTCAAAATTATGGTTATTCGCAACAATATCACCATCATTCCAGCAGGCACCACATTCATACTGCAGAGTTGGCAAATCTTCTCTTAATAATGAGCCTCCGATTACTGCCATTCTGTATTTCTCTTTAAGCAGGGTCAATAATGTATAAGTTCGTTCTATCGCTTCAGGAGAAATCACAGCATCGTCATCCATCAATAAAACATGTGTAATACTATCATCTCGCATATGTTCGAACATCGTTCTGGTAAATCCACCCACTCCACCAAGGTTTTTATTCTTAACAATGCGAATATGTTCATCCTCGATTTTTTCTCTTACTAATGTACCGCCATTATCGGATATGCATACCGACAAATGTCCATAAGATAAGGCATTCTCATTGTTAAGCAGATTTTCTTTTAATACTTTCATATTTCGCTCAACATACTTCTCACGTTTGAAAGTACAAATGCCTATTCCTATCTTAACTTCCTTCTTTTCCCTCTCTTCATCAGTCATATAACTTGCTGCATAGAGGGCTGTATCCTCCTCAGCGATTATGGATACACCTACTACTCCACTCTCCGGTAAAGCAAATATTGGAGTATTCACGGAATCTTCGCCTTTGCTTTCCATTGGAAATTGCATAATTATCTTCGAACATACTTTTTTATTCTTGCAGGATAAGGCATATATGACAACCTTTATTTTTCCTTTAAAATTAACAGACACACAAACCGATTGAATACCTGTATACTTTCTCCATTTTTCAGCAGAAAAAATATTCATATATGTCAAGAAATCTGCTTCACCACCTGCATTAAGCAATATTCCACTCTCTGACTTAATTCCGTTTTTTAATTTATAGTATAATTCTGGTTCCTCAACAGACTGTTGATTCCATACAATTTTTTGTAATATCATGCTTTTCACCACTTACTGATTCATATGCATATATTCAGTTGTTACTTCTTCTACCAGACCACTCATTCGAACATTTCCTTTGTCAATCCAAATAGCATGATCACATAACTGTCTGACAGAATTTATATCATGAGAAACATATAACAGAGTTGTTCCTCCACTCAACATCTGCCCCATTCTCTCATAACATTTCTGCTGGAACTGGTAATCACCAACGGATAATATTTCATCAACCACGAGAATATCCGGTCTCACCATGGTAGCTATTGCAAATCCAAGTCTTGCCTGCATACCAGAGGAAAAATTCTTAATCGGAACATCCAAGAAATCCTGCAATTCTGCGAATTCAATAATTTCATCAAAATGCTCTTCCATAAATTTTCTTGAATGTCCAAGTACAGTTCCATTCAAAAACACATTTTCTCTAGCCGTCATATTCATATCAAACCCGGCACCCAATTCAATCAACGGTGCAATGGTCCCTTTTGTAGTAACTGAACCTTTGTATGGTTTTAAAATTCCACAGCAGGCTTTTAAAAGCGTTGACTTTCCGGATCCGTTTGTTCCGATCAGTCCCCACGCCTCTCCTCTTTTTACTTTTAAATTGACATCTTTTAACGCAAGAAATTCCTGGAACATCAATTCGTGTTTGATCAGTTTGATCACATATTCTTTCAGGTTATCTACCTTTTCAGATGCCATGTTGAACCGAATCGTCAGGTTATCAACATCAACAATATATTCTTCGTTCATTCGCCCTTCTCCTAGATATATAAAATGAAGTTATCCTGTGTTTTCTTAAATACACCAAGTCCAATTGACAGCATGATAAAAGCCATTACCCAGCAACCAATAAAGATTCTTGGAGTTGTAAAATGTCTGTATAAAACAAGATCTCTGAAGAACTGGATATAATAAAACATTGGATTACAGTATTCTACCAGCTTTCTGAGCCAGTCCGGAAGCAGCTCGATCGGGTAAAACATTGGAGTTACATACATCCATGCTACTGTGATGGCATTGTAGATATACTGAATATCTCGAAAGAAAACATTCGCAGCAGAAAGGAAAAAGCCCAATCCGCATACAAAGATATACAGCGGAATCACTACCAATGGAAAAAGCAGGATATATGGTGAAAACGGTGCTCTGGTGATCAGCATGACCAGAATCAATGCTCCCATTGAAAAAATAAGGTCGATCAGGGAACTTGTTACTTTTGATAAGGTAAAAATATATTTAGGTACATATATTTTCTTGATCAAAGCTCCATTATCCAACACAGAATACATAGACATATGGGTTGCATTATTCATAAAATCAAATAATGCCTGACCTGTCAGCAGGTAAACCGGAAAGTTTTCGATTCCGCGCTGGAACATTTGGGAAAATACCAGTGTCATTACAAGCATGATCAGCAGCGGATTCAAAATACTCCACACATATCCCAGAAAACTTCTTCTGTATTTTAATTTCACGTCTCTGACTACCAGTTCTCTTAATAAATCTTTATATCTAAAAAATGTATTTATCCTATCTCTTGTTACGCTCATTATTCTTCTCCAATTTAATATGAATCTCTTCGGCCTTTAAATGCAAGTACAGCTAACGGGAATGCAGCATATCTTGTTTTCCGTAAAAACAACACTGCCGGATTCTTTACTCTGTCATACACTTCTCTGTTCTTATGATAAAAATATGCATCTAATTTCATTGCTTCTTTTCGCATACCATTCTTCAGAGGAAAGCTGATATAAATTTTCATCTGACTGGTAAGGATTGTTGCTGTCAATTCCCTGATATACTCCAGATTTGCCTTTGGAGCCGTCTTCTCGACTTTTTTGCAGTACTGATTGAGCCGCATAAGAACCCGCAGATGATTCTTCAGATTCTTCTGCATCTTTTCAATGGACATACTTTGTCCCGGAAGTCCCAGACGATATTGGTAAACAGGGTCTTCCATAAAATATACTGTCTTCACGTAAGGAATCGGAAATGCAATAAACTCTACATCTACATAAAAAGTGTGTTCATCAATCTGTTCATTTGCTTTCCTGAAAAGCTCCGTCTTCACAGTCGTGGCATGCATATCTATGATGGTCTTACCAACAATCTCCTCAAACTGGTAGAGCTTGTTATACTCGATTTTTTCAAACGGATATTCCTGCCTCTTTTCCGGCAGCCGTGTCGTATGGTTGATCCAGGTATAATTCGATGCAACGATATCAGCATCAATTTCTTTTAAAAGTTTCACCAGTCGGATGAAGCTTCTGGTGTCTACCCAGTCATCTCCATCAACAACTTTAAAATATTTTCCTCTTGCCTCACGAGCTCCCGTGTTGATGGTGGAACCATGTCCGCCGTTTTCTTTATTGATCAACCGGAACGTATTTTCATACTTTGAAACATATCTTTCCGCAATTGTTGCAGTATCATCGCTGGAACCATCATTCACGATCAAAACTTCAATATCATCCATGACTTCAGAATTCACAAAGGATTCCAGACAGTCTTCCAGATATGCCTGCACATTGTAACTTGGGACAGTTACTGTTAATATTTTCTCGTCCATTGTTCTCCTAACCTGATTTAATACTATTTTTCTCAAAAAAAGTTGGTTTTACAGATATTTAGTTCTATCTGAATCACCAACTTTTATTCTGATTACTAGAATATTATACTACACTTTTCTTTAGATGGAAAGATTATATCAAATACTCGCATCTTTGTCAAATCTGCCCACTTTATATACCACTGTGTTTTTCATCTACAATGGGTCCTTCATGACTGATCCTCCCTAAACTGACCAGTTTCTGAAAAGCCTCACTGTCTCTTTTTTTATCTTCCGGTCTGATATGATAAGTAGAAATCATATCTGCAACTTTTTCTTTAATATCCGGACTTTCTTCCATTGCTGCCTTTTCCAGCTCTCGCAGCTGGCTGAGGAAATGTACTTCATCGAACTCAAGAGGTTTGCCGATAAAAATCAGGTTGTTCGCTGTTTTCTGTAGTCCCTCTTCTTTTGTCAGCAATTCCTCATACAGCTTTTCCCCCGGTCTAAGACCGGTATACTTGATCTCCATATTCACACCAAGTGTATATCCGGAAAGTCGGATCAGATTCTTTGCCAGATCAGCAATCTTCACAGGCTCTCCCATATCCAGCACAAAGATTTCTCCGCCATGGGCATAAGCTCCCGCCTGAAGTACCAGTGAAACTGCTTCCGGTATCGTCATAAAATAACGGATAATATCCGGATGCGTAACTGTCACAGGACCTCCTGCCTCCATCTGTTTTTTAAACAGCGGAATAACGCTTCCATTACTTCCTAACACATTCCCGAATCGTACGATCACGTATTCTGTTCTGGAATATTTGCTGAAGGTCTGTACGATCATTTCACACATACGTTTCGATGCACCCATGATATTGGTAGGGTTTACTGCTTTATCCGTAGAGATCAGTACAAATTTCTTTACCCCGTACTTGTCCGCAGCTCTTGCTGTCTTATAAGTACCAAACACATTGTTTTTAATGGCTTCATTCGGGCTGTCTTCCATAAGTGGCACGTGTTTATGGGCTGCCGCATGAAAAACAACATCCGGTCGATAATGCTCCATGACGCTTTCAATTCGACTTGTATTTCGAACAGAACCTATCAGTACTTCCAACTTCAGATTTGGATACTTACGAACCAGCTCCTGCTGAATGTCATAGGCATTGTTCTCATAGATATCAAAAATGATAAGAAGCTTTGGATTGTGGGAAGCGATCTGACGGCATAATTCACTTCCGATGGAGCCGCCGCCTCCCGTAACCAATACTCTTTTATTTCTCACATACTGCCCAACGCTTTCCATATCAATTTCAATAGTATCTCTTCCGAGAAGATCTTCGATGGATACTTCCCGCAGGTTTGACACTCCTACATCGTCATTGATCAGCTGATACATTCCCGGTAATATCTTAAGTTTACAATCTGTAAGATTACAGATTCTTAAGATATCTCTGGTATTTTTTGTTCCTGCCGAAGGAATTGCAAGGATAATTTCTTCTGCATCATACTTCTTTGCTGCTTCCTGAATCTTATCTCTTCCTCCGACAATGCGGATTCCATGAATGTATTTTCCTTTTTTGGAAGGATTATCATCAATCACGCAGACAACCTTCTGATTCAGGTATTTACTGCTTTTTAATTCTTTGATGATCATATTTCCGGCTTCGCCGGCACCGATCACAATGGTGTTACGGCTATGCCTGGTTGATTTCTTCAATCCATTTTCCATGGTATGCAAAATGCGATAAGAAAATCGAGTGATGATCGTTGTGATACTTAACAAAATAAAATAGAAGAAATAATAACTTCTCGGAACCTGCAGATACAACAAACTGAAACCGAAAGCCTGAAAGACCGTTGACAGCATTGTTGCACCAAGAATGGCAAGCATCTCATTTATGCTGGCATAAGACCATACCCTGTTATACAGATTAAGTACTAAAAAAATGACTACTGTTGTGATAACATTGATGACCATATAGCTCTCGACACTGTACATATACTCTGCCGGTACCCAGATATTATCCAATTTAAAACGCAAAATAATTGCCAGATAAGAATCCAGGATCACACTTAAGATATCTACAATAAACAGTGCGATCATCCGACTTCTGGAATTTTGCAATCCCCATGTTTTTTTCATAAGCGACCTCCATTTGTACAACATAATACTGTCACAAAATATTACCGTTCTCTAACCAATCTCCGCTTAGTTATATAACTCATATACATATGCCTTTTCATCCTGATACAATTCCTTTGAATTTTTAAGTCCGGTTAATTTCTGTATCTTTTCTAAGCATTTTTCAGGATCCATGGTTACCTTTTCACCGAGATCATCATATTTTTTATCAAGTATTCGATCCAAATATACAACTAATTTGGAATTTTCTATTGAAACGTCCGGTACTTTTATATCCAGATCTTTGTAATACATTTGATATAAACGTTGGTAATTCTGTAATTCTAACCCTTCGTTAATCATTATATAAGACGTTGTATAAACATACAAGCATGTTGTATCTGCATATTCTTTACTGATTGCAATATTATTTTCTCCTTCCGGATATAAATAACAAGGATCATTTACATAATACGTCAAGCCTCCTATCAGCATCATTGAAATAACCATTGCAATCTGAATCTTTGCTTTATTTTTTATCCATAACTTATAGATAAAATAAAGCAGGTAGCAAAACAGCAGAGACAGAAAAGGAAACAAATTCATGATATACCTGTTCACCTGCCATGGCGAGATTTTTGCTGAAATAACAAATACAAAAGCACAAGTAAGTATTATATCACAGATCAAATATGTTTCTCTTTTTACTTTTACATAAACAGTTTTTGTGTGTTCTTTATTATTCACTGCAATTTCATAGTGATCTGCATGATATTGCAGCTTCATTTCCCACAAAACCTGTGTGATTAGATATGCAAGAATTCCAAGGCAGCAGACAATCAGGAGCAGCATGAAGACACCGCCGAACATCTCTTCACTGACTATAACCCAGAATTTTCTGATTCGTGACGTCCAATCTGAAAAATTATGCATATTCTGAAGTGTTTTCTGGCTATGGCTCACTCCTGTACCTGTCAGATTCTTAAGAATTGCAGGGTATAACGCAACAGCACAAACTCCGCCAACGCCTCCGCTCACTACATATTTTCCGGTCATTTTAAAGTCTTTTCGCATGATCATCCAGATCATCTGAAAGATCACCATAGGAAATGCAAAAATCACAAAATAGTAATGTGTAAATACACCGCCAAAAGTAGCAAGCAAAATACTGATCAAATTTTTCATTTTGATTTTTCTTGATGCCATCATTTCCAAATGTTCATATGCGAAAATGGTACACCACATGGTTAATAACATATACATTCGAATATATGTCACCATATTTACCGCTGCAATACTAAATCCAAAAAACAAAACCGGAAAGAAAGCAAAATATTTATCTTTTTTGATTAATTTTCCTATTTTATACAAAAATATAATTGTTACTGCATAATACAACAAGTTAGGAATGAGACCAAACCATTTACTGAATTGTCCCGGAAAGCATGAACTGATTGCATGCAAAACCATATAAAAAAGAGGTGGATGGGAATCATGGGTCTGATTATAGATAACAGATCCAAATTTGAAGGCTTCTCCCTCATTGACTGTCATATATTCCTTAAACATATCCGGACTGATTTCCGGATTATCTAATGCTCCATCTTCCCAGATCTGTGCGTGGTAATAACTGTTAGAAAGTCCATAGGACCATAACTCATCCACAAAATATCCTTTTTTCATATCACAATAAAAAATCATAAAAATGATCTGTATAAGCAGAACACATATGAATATAATATGACTGCTCTTATCTCTCAAAAACTTTTTCATATTCCTACCTTTCCATTGATGCCTGTATTTTTATTTTTTGACAAATGCTTCTTTGCCCATTTCCGGAGCAGTATCTCCCTTTGTAACAACTTTGATCTCGATTGCTTCTATTCTTTTTGAAAGTCCTTCTGTACCTGCAGGATTACCATTTTTTGTCCATCCGAGCCAGCCATAATCCTGTGCGTGGACACGGTAATACACATCACATGATTCAGAAAGCGTTCCGGTAAGATTAATCTTGATCGCTTCTACTCGTTTTCCTTTTCCGGTGGTTCCGGCAAGGGCTCCGTCTTTTACAGACTTTTGCCAGCCGATATCCTGTACATGGGCACTATATTCCACACTTCCCTCTGCTTTTTGACCTGACAGGGATATTTTGATTGCTTCTACTCGTTTACTTTCCCCGGTAGTTCCGGCAAGAGCCCCGTCTTTTACATTATTCTGCCAGCCAATATCCTGTACATGAGCAGAATAGACGATGGAGGTCCATTTTTTACTGAAGCACTGTTCCGTTGTTCCCGGAGCCTGTGCACCTTTTTTTACAATTTTAATCTGAATGGCTTCTACACGGTAACCATAGCCTTCGGTTCCGGCAGCCTCTCCATTCTTGGCCCATCCCATCCAGCCGAAATTCTGCGCATGGACACGGTAATAGATATCATATCTTTCTTCCATTTCTTCTGTCAGTCTGATTTTTACAGCTTCTAGCCTCTTCTGGCCATTTGCAGTGCCGCTTACTTCACCTTCCTCTTTCCAGCTGTCCCAACCAATATCCTGTATATGTGACATATATTGAATGGTTCCTGCGTAACCTTTATCAGGCAAATTAACTTTGATTCCACCTAAAGCCAAGGACTTTCCTGTTGTACCACTGGTTTCTCCATTTTCAACCGGACTCATCCATCCTTCACCATTGACATACGCAGCATAAGAAACGGTCGGATCCTTCTCCACAAATGCGTTTTCCGTACTTCCGGGAGCATCCATTCCTTTTTTGCCTGCAACGATCTGAATGGCTTCTGCCTGGCAGTCATAACCTTTAGTTCCTGACTCCTCATCATTCTTTGCCCAGCCAAGCCAGCCATAATTGCTTGTATAAACACGATAGTAAATATCGTAATTCTCTGCCTACGTTCCTTTTAATCTGATTTTTATAGCTTCGGTTCTTTTTGGATCGTCATTTGCTGTCGATTCCTTTCCATCTGCAGCATATTCCTGCCATCCTGCATTTGGCACATAAGTTGAATATTCCACATTTAGGTCTGCAAGATTTGCATTAATCTTTATACTTTGGATTGCTTTCGACAAACCTACTGTACCACTTTGTTCTCCATTTTTCACCTGACCGGTCCAGCCAAGATCCTGCACAAAAGTACTGTAAGAAAGGAGGTCTTTATTCTCAACATCTACATCCTTTTCTTTTTTCAGCAATACGATCTGGATTGCCTGTAAATCCTTCGATTCTCCGGTTGTTCCTGCAATCTCATCTGTTGTGACATAATTCTGCCATCCATCATTTGCCACATGGGCACGATATAGAATCTGATATTCGTCTTTCTTTTCGCCTGTCAAACGAATCTGAACTGCCTGTATTGCTTTGCTCTGCCCGGTTGTTCCTGCCTGTTCACCGTCTGCAACATAATCCTGCCAGCCATCATCCGCCACATGGGCACGATATTCGATACCCAGACCATCAATTCCTGATATCTGCATTTTCATGGCCTGCATTGCGTATCCAAGGCCTACAGTACCTGCCTTTTCACCATTTCCGGTTTCATCTAACCATCCAAGATTTGTTACGTGTGCCGAAACAGATAAGGCATCCTTCACTTCATCCGGTACTGCTACCGGCTCTACCTCTTCCCCTGTATCCGGCTTGTTATTTTCAGGCGGCTTCACATTTGAAGAAGATCCATTTCCTTTCTGAATAAGTGAAATGTAATCTGTACTGGCATATCCATACATATCCTGAAAATTATAGTTACCGGTACTGCTGTCTACTCCGTTTCTTCCCTCTGTAAGGACACCATCGCTCTGAACCCGGTAAAATCCATTCGCTGCTTCACCATTATCCAAAAGTAAAAATGCATACTGTGACTGAGCAGCTGTCTTATACAGCACATCAGAAGAAGTATTGCTTTCTTTTCTGACATTCAGCGTGGTATGTTCACTGTTTATCAAATCCTTTATTCCAATGGAATATTTTCCATAATCCTTTGATCCATTTGTCCTGTCGAGGCTCCACATCAAATTGGCGATCTTCTCACCCCAAAACGGATCGGATGCATAGTGGACGTTAATTCCACTTCCTTTATTACCCAGATAGGCTCCTTTATAGGTTCCACATCCCGGTCTTAAATATTGCTTCGACATATAAGTTTCCGCAAAATCCTTGAGACAGGTAGAGACATCCTTGTAACTATTGGCACTCTCTCCAGGAGAGGTATCTACAGCATTTAAACCGAAAAGATTATTCTTTTCCTTTGCAATACTACTCTTTCCCCATCCGCTCTCAAGGGCTGCTGTTCCTGCCATCATCAGGGCATTTACACCGTATGTATCCTGATTTTTCACAAACTGTGCACCGCTATCCCACATTTTAGAGTCCGAATCAGTCTTTGCATTGATGATAGAATTCAATTCATCTGCACTATAATTGCTCTGACTGCGAAGCGGCAGATACTGAAAATAATTATAATATGGAGCAGACGGATTCACAGAATGTGAACGGTCACCGTTTTGATAATCTTCCAGCATATTTTCAAAATTATCGTAGGTGTAAAAATAATGTCCGTCATAACTATAATAATCAGTGCCCTCTGCAAGATACTCCGGTGCCGGTCCATTGTCCAGGCAGGCATTGTAATCATTATTCGTTACGTTTCCAACGATATTATGATAGAGTCTTCCGGATGAGACCTGATAACAACTAAGGGATTCAACCTGGGAAATATCTACGACCTGTACTTCATCCGGATCGATTTCTCCGATCACGCCTGAAAGCATAAACCGCACTTTTCCATCGCTGGTTCCAAGATAAGCAGCGTCCGCACCGTACGCACCGCAGGTATATCCCTGGGCGCCGGTTTCTGCTTCTGTGTATTCTGTAACCACAGCACCTTTTGTATTAAAATTGACGATTTGGGCAGAAGAAGATCTTGCCATTCGAATACTTTTGTCTTCTTCAACTAATCCTATTTCCGGTTCTATTTCATACACGTTTCCATATTCGTCTGTTTCTATCAGCTTTTCTTCGACTTTCTGAGGTTCTTCTTCGGCATATACACGAAGCGGCATTTCTGTCATTCCTGTTATCACAGCACCTGCCATAAAAAGTGTAGCCATTTGCTTTGCTTTCTTTCCCATAGTATTCTCCTTACTTATTCATCAGATCCCCCACTGTTTCAGTCTTAGTATAGCACCCACATTCTTAGAGTAGCAACATTTTTATAACTTTCAAGGCAGAGAAACGCTGAAGTTCATGGCAAATCACTTCAGCGTCTCTTCTATTCCTTATGCTTCTTTTTATCCTTCTGTCTTCGGCACAAGTTTAATCTCCAAGGATTCCAGTCTGTATCCCTTGCCTGTAGTCCCGGCTTCTTTTCCATCTTTTACCCAATCCAGCCAGCCAAGTTCTTCAACCTGTGCACGATAATAAATATCGTAATGATCCGCCATCTCACCGGTCAGTTTTATCTTAACCGCTTCCATTTGGAGTTTTTCTCCGACTGTACCGGATATCTCGCCATCTTTTTTCCAGTCCTGCCAGCCAATATTCTGAACATGGGCGCTATAGGTAACCTCTCCCGAATACAATGGCTTATATAAATCCAGTTTCAAAGCCTCCATGCGGAGTCCCTGACCAACGGTTCCGATCGTCTCTCCATTATAGACCTCATCCTGCCAGCCAATATTTTGAACATGGGCACTGTAAACAGCCTGGGTATCAAAGGTTTTTGAGGAAGTTCCTACCGGTGTCAGCCCTTCTCCGTCTTTACGAACCAGAGCAATCTTTATTGCTTCCATCCGATAACCATAGTTAACCGTTCCTGCAATTTCTCCATTCTTCGCCCAGTCAAGCCAGCCAAAGTTCTGGACATGGACGCGGTAATACACATCATATTCCTTTTCTATCTCACCGGTCAGCCAGATTTTTATTGCTTCAATCCTCTTATTCTGTCCGATTGTCCCTGCCATTTCTCCATTTGAAACTTCTAATTGCCATCCAATATCTTCCACATGGGTACTATAATGAATGTCTCCTGAAAATCCACGACCAGACAAACTTATTTGCAAAGCTTCCAGACGCTGGTTTTTCCCGATCGTTCCTGCTGTTTCCTGATTGCAGCAAGTCGGCTGCCAACCGACATTTTGCACATGGGCGGTATATTTAACTGACGGTTTATTCCACTCTTCGTTAAAATGATACGCATCTGCCGTTTCTCCAGGAGCAGCGCTTCCCTTTGGCAAAACAGCAATCTGTACTGCCTCTATCGCATAGCCATACTCTTCTGTTCCGGCTTTCTCTCCATTTTTCGCCCAGCCAAGCCAGCCAAAATTACTGCTATGTACCCGGTAATAAATATCGTAATTCTCTGCATCATCTCCGGTCAGATTAAGTTTAATAGCCTCCAGAGCTCTGCTCTGGCCTTCTGTGCCAAGCATTGCGCCGGTTTGAACTTCATCAGTCCATCCATACCCAGCCACAAGTCCGGTATAACTTACTCCTAGATTTTCGCTGTTTGTCTGGATTTTCAGTGCCTCCAGACGCAGGCTCTTTCCGATTGTTCCAAGGGTATGCCCGTTTTTCTTCCAGTCTGTCCAGCCATCATTTTGAATATTTGCACAATAGCTGATAAGGTCGGTATCACCTACTTCTACAACCGGTGTATTCACATCTGCATCACTTAACAGATTGCCATAGTAAAAGCTGACATCCACATCTGTACTGATTCCATCCACCTGTGCCTTGCTGGTGCACTGCCACATATCATAATTCCCGTTATAATCACATTGATAATTATACTGTGCCACCCAGCGATGCCAGTTGTTATAGACACTGCCTGTCAGATAATTGTTCCACCAATTCAGATTCGCATACACACCCACCTGATATCCTGCATTGCTGATCTTATTGCAAAAGGTTTCAGCAAACTTCTGGATCGTGGCATTTCCAAGGCTGACCTGGCTGTTATCCTCCAGATCATAATACACCGGATATGCCAGATTGTATCCCTTGATCAGTCGCAGTACGTGATCCGCTTCACTTTCGGCTTCCGTTGTATTCTCAGCGTAAGAATAGATATAAACTCCGAAAGGAATTCCTAATCTTGTACACTCAGATACGTTATACTGCCATTTTTTATCATCTTGATAAGAAACATCATTTCCATATCCAACACGGAGAATTGCAAAATCGATATCTGAGTTCTTTACTTTTTCCCAGTCAATATCCTGGTTGTGTTCACTCACGTCGATGACCTTTCCGATTGCCCCCTCAACCGGTTCTCCCTGTGAATTATAGCAAACGCCGTTGATTTTTTTATAGGCATTCGATGTATCACTGATGGCATATGCACTGGCTGACCTCTTTTGGATCGGCTGTCCGTTGGAATATCGGAAACTGTTCTCCACAAATCCGCTCTGATCCCTCAGTCCTGCACTCTCTGCTGTTTCGTCTGAAACAGTTTCTGCTTCATCTGATACATTCTCTGTTTCATTTGCTACATCTTCCGTTTCATTTAGCAGCTCTTCTGTTTCGTTTGATACATCTTCTATTTCATTTGACACATCTTCTGCCAGAACTGCCATTGGCTGACTTCCTATAAAAATTACTGCCATCAGCACTACAAATATTCTATTTATTTTCATTTACTTACTCCGTCATTCTAAACTGTCTGTTCCTAATTGTAAGTATCATAAGCCTTTTTGTAAAAAACCATAATGATCTTTGTTAAAAAAGAAGGCCAGAATTTATTAAACATATCGGTATCTTCTTTGATTCTTCTGTGATCGACGATAAATTCCTTGCTTGTTGCCCCATCATGAATTCGATAATAAATGATAGGTGTATCGCAATAAGCAAAATGTGAATTTTTAATCTCTGCACATTTCAAAAAAGTATCCCAGTCAATACAGAACTTCATCTTGGAAGTAAAGATTGGAAGTCCTACCACACTTTTATTATAGGTAACTCCCGGACAGCAGATGCTGTTTCCCAGAGATAGAATCCTTCTTCTCCACCATTTTGAGGCAGCAAGTTTTTTACATCTCATAGGCTGTCTCAAAAACTTCCGAAGCTTACTGTTTATATCTCGTTTTCCGGCTTTTCCGCCTTTCAGAGGCAGATAATCTGCGATAAAGATCGACATCTTTTCATCCGGAATATGTTTCAAAAGTTCTTCCACATAATGTTCATTATACACATCATCCTGATGCGCAACTGTCACATAATTCGTTTTTGTACATGCAACAGAAAAATTCCAGTCATCACAAATATCGCTCTTTCCTTCCCTTACATAATAGGGAATGTCATATTTTTTTGCCATATTCTCGATAAACTCACAAGGTGTCGACGTACAAACGATAATATTACTTTTTACCTTCTGGTTTACAAGCGATTTGATGCAGCTTTCCAGGTACGGCGATTCCTTGTATGCACACACTGCAAATGTGTGATCTGTATTTTGATATTCCATTCCATTTATCCCTTCTTAGCAAATGTCCAAAATTTATTCATCAAAAAATTAATCGGCGTTGTGATCATAATATTGATAATCGGTGCCACAGCCTGTGATATTCCCAGGATGTTTACCTGTAAATAAAGTAAAAGAGTACTGAGGATGAAGCTGAATCCATAAGAAATATAGGTTTTTACCAGGGATTCTTTTTTATTGCCACTCTCTTTTGCTTCTTCTTTAAATACGAATTTGCTGTTCCAATAATATGCATTCAGCGTTCCTGTCACAAATCCAAGTGCATTCGCGATGAGATAATGCACACCAAAAAATGTAAACAAATAATAAGTTGCCAGTGAAACAACCGTATTACTTACTCCTACCATGCCAAATTTAATAAACTGGACTCCGATTTTATCCCATAATTCTTTTAATTTCCGCATTCTACTTCTACCCTAAGAATTTTTCTACTCTGAAGCGTGGTCTTCCTTTTGCTTCCATATAAATCTTTCCAATATACTCTCCGACAACGCCCAGACCTAATAAGATGAGTCCTCCAAAAAGCCAGATGGAAATAACGATGGTTGCCCAGCCCGAAACTGTGTTTCCTCTGACTGCTCCGATAATAAACCAGATGATCATCAGCGCACTGGCGCATAAGGCTCCTACACCGAGAGTTGTGATCAGACGGATTGGTTTAATACTGAATGAAGTAATTCCATCAATAGCAAAGGCAAGCATTTTTTTCAGCGGATATTTGGATTCTCCGGCAAAACGTTCTTTTCTTGCATATTCTACGGTATCGCTTTTGTATCCGATCAGTGGAACGATTCCACGCAGAAACAGATTTACTTCTTTATATTCAGATAAGGCATCTAATACGGTTTTACTCATCAGTCGATAGTCTGCATGGTTAAATACGATGTCTACTCCCATCGCCTGCATGATCTTGTAAAATCCTTCTGCAGTCGTTTTTTTGAAGAACGTATCCGTTGCACGGGAATTTCTGACTCCATATACAACTTCACAACCTTCTTTGTATTTTTCAACAAATTTGTCTACTACATCGATGTCATCCTGTAGATCCGCATCCATGGTAATCGCCATATCACACAGATCTTTTACTGTCATAAGACCGGCCAGAACTGCGAACTGATGACCTCTGTTGTGTGCCAGCTTGACACCGCCAATTCTCGGATTCTCACTGTGATATTTTTCGATGAGTTCCCATGTTTTGTCTTTTGATCCGTCGTCTACAAAAATAATTCTGCTCTTTTCGGAAACAGCACCAGCTGTAATCATTGTTTCCAGCTTATTGCCCAGTTCTTTTTGCGTTTCCGGAAGAACCGCTTCTTCGTTGTAGCAAGGAACTACTATATATAATACATCACCCATTTATTCTTTTCCTCTTCCTTAATTCTCTGGATATAGCCCTTTTTCTATCAGAGCTTTTACTTCTCTTACGACAAGGTCTTTGTCTTCTTTATAGGTAACCCCAAACCACTTGTCATGGGATTTTAACACTTTTACCGAAACCTGATCTTTTTCCAGAAGATCTCCGATAATGGTCGGAAGCAGATATTCTCCTTTCAGATTGCCTGCTTCTTGTTTGTCAAGGAATTCAGCAAAACCACTCTCTAAAATACCAAAAAATTCTGGTGTAAGTCCCCACATATTCATAGAAACCGGAGTATCCGCATTAATGATTTCTTCCTTTCCATCAGCTAAAACTGCGGCACCTGTTTCTGTTTTCACGATATTGGAGGTTTCCACGATCTTGGTCAGCATCTGGTTCTCATCCACCTTGCAGACTCCTCGTGTCACACCGCCATTCTCACTCAATGTATTCTTAAGAACAAAGCCTACCATGCTGATCTGCATCTTGTCTGACTTTTCTTCTTCCTTCGTCAGTTCACGAAAAGCTTCTACATAAGCTTCTTTTCCATAATAATCATCCGCATTTATTACAAGGAATGGTTCTTTTACTACATCCTTACAGCATAAAATGGCCTGACCGGTTCCCCAAGGTTTCGTTCTTCCGGCAAACTTTTCTTTATATTCTGCCGGTATATCATCCACCTCCTGGAAAGCATACTCGACTTTGATTTTTTTCTCGATACGGTCTCCGATAATTCTACGGAAATCTTCCTCCAAGTCTTTTCTGATAACGAAAACAACTTTATCAAAACCTGCCTGTATTGCATCATAAATAGAATAGTCCATAATGATCTCGCCCTTTGGTCCTACCGGCTCTAACTGCTTAATGCCACCGCCAAATCTGCTTCCAATCCCAGCTGCCATAACAACTAATGTAGCTTTATTCATAATAATTCCTCCATTTGTATATAGCAAAATTTTAACATTTACCTCTGATTATAACACATACAAGGTTCAATTAAAACATTTTTCCTTTTTTTTAAGATTTTTCTCATAAAATGAAAATCCCCGGCACAACTCGTGCCGAGGATAAGTATTCCTGTTATTCAAATCGGAAGGTATCTTTCAAACCTTTCCATAATACATCTTTTTCACTTAAATTCAGTTTGGTTCCATCTGTCAATGCATAACCTTCGCCGCTTGCTGTACCATGATATTCTCCCGTCAGCTCCGGCCATTCGATGCCGATTTCCGGATCATTCCATGCAAGTCCGCCTTCATCTCCCGGATGATAAAAATCTGTACACTTGTAGCAGAATTCTGCCAGGTCAGATAACACCAGGAATCCGTGAGCGAATCCTTCCGGAATATAGAACTGTTTTTTATTTTCTTCTGTCAGTTCTACTCCAAACCATTTCCCATAGGTTTCGGATCCGCTTCTCAAGTCCACAGCGACATCAAAAACGCTTCCTTTTACAACACGGACCAGTTTTCCCTGAGGAAACTGTTTCTGAAAATGCAGACCTCTGAGTACTCCTTTGGTAGAAGAAGACTGATTATCCTGTACAAAGGTCATTGTAAGTCCTGCTTCTTCCATATCTTTCTGATTGTATGTCTCCATAAAATATCCGCGCGCATCACCGTGTACGGTTGGTTCGATCACGCAAAGTCCTTCGATTCCACCCGCATTTTTTTCTACTTTAATCTGTCCCATTTTTTCCGCTCCTTACCTAGAACTCAATTTCTTTCAAATATCTCTTCAAAGCATCCTGCCATGTCGGGAGAGGTACAAAACCATTTTCCACCAGCTTCTTCTTATCTAATCTGCTGTTGAACGGTCGTTTTGCCTTGGAAACTCCGTATTCTTCCGTTGTAACCGGAAGCACTTTCACAGCATCCTCGGCATATTCTGTTCTTCCCATCTCTACGGCCTGTCGGAATATTTCCTTAGTAAAATCATACCAGCTGATATAGCCGCCTTCGTTTGTCACATGATAATAACCATATTTGTCGGTTTCGATCATATCCACCAGCAAACGTGCCAGATCATAGGTATATGTCGGGGTACCGATCTGGTCATTTACAACCTTCAGCGTATCATGAGTCTTCGCTACATTCAGCATCGTTTTAATAAAGTTCTTTCCATTTACTCCAAATACCCATGCAATACGAACGATAAAGTAGCGTTCAAGATTGCTGCTGACCGCCTGCTCACCTTCCAGCTTTGTCTGTCCGTAAACATTCAGGGGCTTATAAGCAGTGCAATCCGGCTGCCATGGTTCTGTTCCCTGTCCGTCAAATACATAGTCTGTGGAAATGTAAACCATCTTGCAGTCAAGCTTTTTGCAAACCTTTGCAATATTTTCTGTCCCTCCGGCATTGATAGCACGAACCTTTCCCATCTTATCCTCATCTTCTGCAAGATCTACCGCAGTCCATGCAGCACAGTGGATCACAACATCCGGTCTGCATTCTGTGAGAACTTTTTCTACTGCTTCTTTATCTGTAATATCTAAAGGAACATATGGCATTGTGGTAACAGCACTTCCGTCCTGCACTCCCGCATATTCCGGTGCAAGATCAGAACCGATGCCCTCATAGCCTCTTTTTTTCAATTCATTCATGACATCATGGCCAAGCTGACCTGCCACACCTGTTACAAATACTTTCATTCGACTATCGCTCCTACTATTCTTATCTGTTGCCATACATTTTTTCATAGTAATTCTGATATTCGCCGGAAATGATTGTCTCCCACCATTCCTTGTTATCTAAGTACCACTGAATGGTCTTTTTGATTCCATCTTCAAATTTGGTTTCCGGAAGCCATCCAAGTTCATTGTGGATCTTAGTCGGATCGATGGCGTAACGCATATCATGTCCTTTACGGTCGGTTACATGTGTGATCAGACTTTCCGGTTTTCCAAGTTCTTTACAGATGATCTTTACGATATCGATATTCTTCATTTCATTATGTCCGCCGACATTGTACACTTCTCCGACACGTCCTTTATGAATAATAAGGTCGATGGCACGGCAATGATCCTCAACATATAACCAGTCACGTACATTTAAGCCTTCTCCATAAACCGGAAGCGGCTTATCAGCTAATGCATTGGCGATCATCAACGGAATCAGTTTTTCCGGGAAATGATATGGGCCATAGTTGTTGGAGCAACGGCTGATGGTTACAGGAAGTCCATAGGTTCTGTGATAAGCAAGAACCAGAAGGTCTGCTCCTGCCTTGGAACTGCTGTACGGAGAGCTTGTGTGGATCGGTGTTTCTTCTGTAAAGAAAAGGTCCGGTCTGTCCAGCGGAAGATCACCATATACTTCATCTGTACTTACCTGATGATATCTCTGGATTCCATATTTACGGCAGGCGTCCATCATAACAGCAGTTCCTTTGATATTAGTATCAAGGAATACTTCCGGGTTCTCAATAGAACGGTCTACATGGGATTCTGCTGCGAAGTTTACAACCATATCCGGATGTTCTTCTTCAAACAATTGATAGATTGCCTCTCTGTCGCAGATATCAATCTTACAGAAACGGAAGTTCGGATTATCCATGACCGGTGCCAAAGTAGATAAGTTTCCTGCATATGTCAGCTTATCTACGCATACAATTCGATAGTCAGGATATTTTTCCAGCATATGAAATACAAAGTTACTTCCTATAAATCCGGCTCCTCCGGTTACAATTATCGTCATTCTTATTTCCTCATCTCGTATTATAAAGTAGTAGTATTTATAGACCCTCTCCAAGGTCTGTATGCTATT
>ERZ827516.285-NODE-285-length-58802-cov-4.936133_pt1 | contig 58802 bp, 47 predicted proteins | sample MGYA00519703_ERZ827516 | MGnify/ENA primary metagenome ERZ827516 (study PRJEB31778, sample SAMEA3449337) | human gut metagenome | biome: human gut; feature: human-associated habitat; material: faeces | place: United Kingdom | collected 2010/2012 ...
GGAAATGCCCGGAAAATATGTAGTATGACTGTCTTTACATCTTGGATGATAAAGCCCTTTACTGATTGCGTAACTCATCAACGGATATTTCTTGCCTGTCTCCGGATCCACACCGTTCTTGCTGCCACCACTCCATACATCATCGATCAGGACCTTACCAACAAAAGGAAGGCACTTAGGACACGGATTGCCACGCTTTGCCATAATGACTGTAGCAATCCCCCATTCTTTCCGTTTTTCTCCCTCACCTTGCAGATAAGCCCTTTTACTGGCTGTTTTAATTGCCATATCCGCATAATCTGAAAGCGTATGTCTGGCGCCATTGGCATACTCCACACAGTTAAGGCCACGGGACAACATATCTTTTGTAGCCATATCCACAGCCTTTTCATATGTTCCGGCGCCTGTATTGGCATACACCTGGGCGTTGAAGATTGCTTTGCGGTAATCATCATTTGCCTTACGGAGTACTGCCGTTTCTGCCTTCTCCATATCGTCTATGGTAGCTTTGATCAATGCTTCTAGTTTCTGCTCATTCAGTTTGAAAAACTCAGCAGTGGCTCTCGATCCAGTTCTCTTAGCCCCTTTAAAGCCGTTTTTAATTGCTTGCAAGATTTTTTCTTCCTGATGCATACCACCCTTTGACCGTGACATCCGGATCAGGCTGTCAATCTGGTCATTAATGCTTTTAAACTGCTTGTTGTATTTCTTCTGGTTACGGACTTTGTACTTTTCCAGGGCTTTCAACTGCTCTGTCTGCCACATGGACCAGTTATAACCTTCTTTGGTTTCCTCTGCCCGATGCCGATCCATATTCCGGATCATAGATGCCATTAGCTCATTCTCGATACGCCGAAAGGCTTCGGCCAGATCATATTCATTCACTGTTTCGCACCCTTATTCGCAAGCACCTTGAACCCTTGTGCCTTAAATCCTCTGGTCAACGTCTTCAGCTGTGTGGCACTGCTGCATCGATCATTTCTCAGTTCCGCATAGTCTTTCTTTTCAACTGCATAGATTCCAAATGGTACCTGCTCACTGGCTACCTGCAGCAGCCCCTGGTACTCCTTTCGGCTCATCCAGTATATTCGGTTCATTACCTTTACCTGCATTCCCATTACCTCCCAGATTAACATCAAAAATACCGGCAGCCATATTGACTCCCGGTTCTTCTACCTCTGCAATCCCCTGTTCAGCTTTCAAACGTGCTATTTCTTCCTGTTTCCATTCATCATCCTTACTATCGCCATACAGTTCTTCCACTGTTGCTTCAACGCTCATTAAGGCGGTTCCTGGTCTTGCCTTCGCTAATGTCTCTATCTGCGACTCAAAGGACGGGTTCGCATACTCTCCAAATGGAATTGATACCTTTACTTCCTCAATTGTCTGCTTCATTAAGATGTTATAGGCATTAATACATGCAGATATAACTTCCGGTAGCTGTTCACTCAGAGCTTCAATGATAGCATTTCGAGTATAAAGGGTTGTTTTTTCTTTCTCCCTTTGTGCCTCGGCATTGTCAAGCTTTTTGGTATCAATGCCAAGAGTACTTGGGCTGATAATTCCCTGCAGGCAGAGATCCAGTGCCGTGACGTATGATGCAAGATAGCTGTCATGTGGAATTGTTGGTTGCACTGTGGTGATCTGGTTCTTACCATCTTCTGACATATTATCGTTGCCCACAATATGTTGATTGTCGAACGGATTTGGTTTCAACAATGCACCAGTTTCCGGATTTCGTGGGATAAACGCTTCCGGAATAAATGTCCTTGCTCTACCTAACCGTAAAGCCTGCATCCACTGGCTCCAAATCTCATCAAATGCATCAAAGTTATCTAGCTTACCATCAAAAATAGAACCACCTCGCCCTGTCCACTTTGCACTCTCATAGATTTTAAGCGGAGCGGCAAGAATTACCGACTCATCAAATTTGTAATCTTTCAAATTCTTGGTAGTTTCAACCGCTTTCAGGTCAACTAAGTTATCCCCCTTGTACAGCTCATTCCGGATGTAGCCATATCCATAGTACTCATAGAGTGTGTATTTTCTGCCGTTCTCTGCTATCGGTGTCTTAAATACCACCTCTTTAACTCTGCCTCGGTATCGATTAATTTCTATCTTTTCTCCCGGATACCATTCAAGAATAGGATAAGGGCTCACTGTAGTATCCATTGTCACTTTATAAGCTCCATCACCGATGTACAACGTTTCTTTCAAGGCTTCTTCAAAGCCTTTTCGGAACTTATTTGCCTTCTCAATCTCTTTCCATATCTGTTCCTGGGCCGTATTCTCAAACTCAAAATCATTCATATCCGCAAGAACGATGGATGATAAAACGCGGACGATCAGTGCTGGAAGGCCTGTATGTATTTTCCGCATTTCCATTCCTGAGCTGCACCTTGATGCCCAGAACTTGTATTTATCAACTTCTTCTGGGCTCTGTTTATAAAACTCTTCCAGCTTATTTCCGTCACCCCAATACCATATACGATTTCTGATAGCAGACAATTCAAAATCCATAAGTTCATGGACTTGAATTACAGTTGGGTTTGCTTCCTGGATATCCAGCCAGCTCCGAAGCCCCCGTTTAATATTTTCATTCAATTTCGATATCCACCTCATTTCTTGTCCTCCTCAAACCCGATCAGGTTACGATACGGTATCCAGCTGTACTGTCCTGCATTGATCGTATGATCATTTCTGTCTTCCGGTTCGTCCTTGTCTTCCTTCCAGCTGTACTTATCAAGCTCAGCCAAATGTTCCGGGCATTCATCAACTACCAAGTAACAGCCCTGTTGGATCCAGCCAAGCTGCAGGTTAATACGGTCCAGGATCACCAGTTTCTTATACGCATCCCAGAAATTATAAAGGCAGCCACGCAACCGCTTATATTTTTTAAGTTCCGTCATAGTTGCCTGATCCGCATTGTCTATGTAAACGTCTTTCGCAAATCCCCACTCCTTACGGCAGCGCTCCAGGAACTCTACAAACTTCACAGCTGTGTCACTGGGAGCAATAGGTGTTTCCAGTTCTGCATTGTTGTAAACCTTTTCTGCCAGTGTGATCAGTCGCCTGTCCTCTGTAATCCCCTGGAAGATCATGGAGATTGTATCCGGCGACTTGCTGGAATAAGCTGTATCCAATCCGCAGGAGAACTTCTTCCAACGGATCCGCCCTGCCTTTATCTCTGCCCTTACCCAGGCAGCAGTGACAACGTGCTTTTTCCGGTCAAAGTTTGGAAACACCAGACCGGTTGCTTTACCTCGAAGCCCCATGATCTTATTCTTCCAGATCTTTGTGCCTTTCGGTGTATTGGCCAAAATCTTATCCAGTTTTTTCTTAGGCAGGCCCAAGTTGTGGGCAAAAGAAAAGAACCAATGCACCCAACCATGCTTTGGTTCTTCTTTCAATTCATCTTTTATTTCCTGAGGCGTTTCCTCTTCCCACTCTGGCAGAGGCCGTGAGCAGTTGATGTACTCTTTATACACCGGAAGCGAAGGATCATCCGGATTAAGCGTAGCCATCAGGTAATCACAGCGCATGGCAGCCTCTCGTACAAAGTCTATGTCAGCTGTATTGATCTCATCGATATACAGACAGCCATACTGACCGCCCAGAGCCTTTTGCCATTTCTTCTTATCGCCGTAACCCATGACATATATAACTTTATCACCGCCGGAAGGATGGAAAAGGATATGCGGGATCTTATCGTCCTTGGTTCCGTTGCCGTTGTACCCCACAAGGATGCCAAAATCATCCATGATGCCAAGATCTTTATTGATGATGTTCTTCTCAGCGGTACCGGTATCCTTGGCTGCTATAATGTGTAGTTTCTTGGGTGACTCTGCTACTTTCATCATGAACTTAAACAACCCTACTGTGGTCTTTCCGGCCGCTGTAGTCCCTTCAAGGAACTCTACCGGTGCATCGCACCGAAGAAAAGCTTTGTATTTATCTGATAACAGTAAACGTTCTGTACTCACTATCCACCACCACGCATCTGCTGGATCAGATCATCCAGCTTAGTTTGCTCTGACTCCAGGCCAGAGACTTCCAGTTTGTCTGCAAATAATGAATATCGTCTTCCCAAAAGTTCAGCTGCCTTCAGGCGCTCCTTTTCAGACGGGTTCTTTTCCATCACCTTTGCCTTTGACATACCATCCCCTATGCCTTCAACCACAATCTCATGAGCTGTGCTTTTTCCTCTGAGAACAGCAGTAAGATACTCCATTACTTCTTGTGCATCCGCAGTCTTTTCATTGTGAATTTTTTCCAGCTGCTCAGATATATATTTTTTAACATTAACATTTCTTAACAATCTGGCAGCTGCAGCAGCGGCTACCTTATCATTCTTTACCCTTGGATAAGCGACCTTGTAAGCCCGCGTGGCATTCAAGTCAATGAGATATTCATCTGCAAAAATCTTCTGTTTTTCTGTCATTTTGGGCTCACCTCACTTTCGTCGGTTTTGGGTATAGAAAAGGAGCCACGCTGGGTGGCTCCCTTACATTGCCGATTCAGACTTCTTACAAACTTCATTAGTATTCTTACAAATTTTATCTTCCTCAATACCAGATAAATGTAATGCTAATTTCACGATTAATTCATTTTTAATTTTTTCATCGGTTATTTTCATTGCTAAATCGCAAGCATTATCCTTATCCGAATCCTTTTGCAATTCTAAAAAAAATTCTGAAATCTTTTCGTTTGTTTTATCAGACAAATAGAAAAGCATTGCTGATACAGCCTCGATAACTGTACCTGAAATAACTCCTATCCATGCAACTTCTTTTATTATTAGGCTTATCCCAATTCCAGCAATAATAACAAATAAACCTACTATACACCCACTAAAACTTAGCCAAAACGCTATCTTCGACTGATCCAATCGTTGTGTATGATAATTTTGTTTCATTTTCTTATTATTAGCTAGTACACTGGAACTTATTAAAAATCTTGATTCTATTCCTTTAGTAGAATTCATCCTTGTTTTATCTACTGTAAATTTAGTTTGTTTAGCACAAATAGTACTACTTTTTCGTTCTGTAGTAGAGTTAATCATCGTTTTATTCCTCTAATAAATTTGCTACAATTGCATTAATAAAAACCGTATTACCACATTTTGAACATGTCACAGGTATTACAGGAACTATGGATGATTTAGCGCCCCCAAGAACCAAATTGCCATTATTAAATTCTCTTAGTTCAAAACTTTTATCCGTAACTGTCCATTCTGTCCCTCCACATAAGGGACATGCAGCCCCATTCCAACGTGTATTCAAAAATTCTATTGTTTTTTCCGCATTTATTTTTCCCATAGTTCACCCTTCCTTTACAATAAAATATTATTATATTCTACTACAAAACACAGCAAAAAGGAAGCCCCTGCATCTAACAGAGGCTTCCAAGTAAAAAGGGGAAGTACAAAATAACAACAAAATCATCGGAACGGAAGGACTCGAACCTTCGCTTAGGACACAAGCCATTGCTCTACCACTGAGCTACGTTCCAAGGGGGAGGCAACAAGCTTTCACCTGCTGCCTAGTGGGGTTTGACGTAAGCCGTTGGCTGTATGCCTTTGGCTTCCACTCTATTGTATTCCGAAACAACCGAATAAAACGAACTTTTTACAAAATATTATGCTCTTTTAAATATTTATCCCTGATCATCAGCCTCGGATAGTCTGGACTATTACTGTATCCAATCTTTGCGGCAATCCTATCCCACGTCATCCCCTCTATGTAGAACATCCTGAACACATACCGTGCCTGACCGTCTTCAATAGATCTTATCCAGTCCTCCACAGCCTTGCACCGTGCTTTCTTGTTACCCAGGATCTTCTCACGACGATCATGCAGTTTCCAGTCAAAACCTGGAACTGCTTTCGGTCGAGGATAGCCTTTGCGGTAGTCCATAACAACGCTGACGCTGATCCCGTTATCCCCTTCCATCATTTCCACCAGTTCCAATTCCAAGACTACAATCTCTTTCTTAAGCTTTCGGTAACTGCTCAGAAGCTTCCTGGTTATCTTTATCTTCGCCAATGGTATCACCTCCTCGTAACTCCGGATCCGGGCAGAGGCTTGTCCCCGCATAGGCTGGCATCCTGGCTGACCAGGTTGTAGGCCTTGGCCCGGTAAGCATATCCTTATCAGCTGCAGCTACGGCGCTGCATCTTAACAGCTGATTTGCTTTCCTCTGGGCGTCTGACTTTACTAATCCCATTTCATTTTCCTCCGTATCTTAATTTCCTTTATTCTCCATAAACAATATTCCTTGCGATCTCATACAAATACGGGTAAATTTCCGTGCAATATTCATCTTCTGTTAGTCTTTTCATTTTCTTTCCCCTTTCTCACGCACTCTCTATGCATGTACAATACCGTCCCTCTCTTTGTCCTGATCCACTCTGCATCCCCATTGATCACCTTCTGGCAGATGCAGCAGACCGGGACGGATACTTTCTTGGTATTATTCATTTTTCCCCTTTCCAACTCCTGGCTTCCAGCTGATCCAACAGATCCTGTATCTGGTGGACTATCAGCGGACAGGAATGATATCGTTCCATCAGGAAGCGGGCCTGCCTTACGATCTCATCCCATTCCTCTGACTGCCAAGATGGGGCTGCCTTGCTGTAGCGTTTCCAGAAGCCGTTGTATACGTCGTAATAAATTCCTTTGACCTGTTGGTCTGAAAGGATCACCACATCATCCAGTGTCATATCTCCTCTATCCTCACATAGATCCCTGGGATCTCTGCCCAGAACTTCTCTGCCATCTCTGCAGCTACCAGGGCATCATCTTTCCAAAATCCGCAAGCTGTCATGCAGTCTTTTAAAAGCTTCTGGAGATTGTCTGTATCTGGCTTTGTGATCCGGTATTCACCGTCTGCATGTTTCCCCTTAGGGAAGCACCATTTGACTATCAAACGTACTCCCCGATCAAATGGCTGCTCCGGTCTGTGTCCGGCCAGATGCCCCATCAGTTTCTGCCTGGCAGCTTTCAGATCTGCCGGTTCGTAAAAAACAGGCTTGCCTTTTACCACATGTACCTGCTTCTCCTGGTGTGTCACTGTCGGTGGCACCATTGCCATAAAAAACTCAATCACCATAATCAACCCCTTGCCAAGTTCTAGTTTCCGGATTGTATTTTATAAATTCTGATTTTCTTCCCCCTGACTTATCTGTAATTTTGTCATATAGCCACTGACGTACTTCCGGTTGTTTTACAATCCAGTCCATGACCTCGCTGTTCATAATGTCATATTTTTCTCCAGTCACATGATGTAATGGTGGCATATGCCTTAAGCAATTAAGTCTTTCGTTTTTAGGTCTATTCATAAACCATACTTCCTTTCATTTTTCCCCTGCTCTAGGTTTGGTGCCCTCTGTGTCTGTGGGGTGGGTGGTCGTCGTGCTTGGCTTCCGCACGACTACCTACCCCCGCATAGAGGGGTGCGCTACACCACTATACGTAGTATAGGTCCGGCGCACCCCTTTTGGCGCACTGCGCAGGACTGCACCAAACCCAGGTTATGCGCACCGTGCGCCGGACCGTAAATTTCTGGTTCAGCGCACCTGCGCCAGACTGCACTAGACTGCGCCTTTTTTCTGGTCTGGCGCACCCTGTTTTTCCTTTCTCCTGATGTACATTTTGCCATCAGCCCCCTGATATTTTTCATAATGATCTGCCAGATCTTTCTTCCTTTTGTTGCTGTCTCCCAGCCATGAAAGCAGGGTTCTTGATGATGTATCAAGCTTATCTGCAAGCTCCTGGGCAGGCACCTCACGGCCCTCAAATTCAATGTTGGCAAACTCTACTTCAAAGGAACTGAGCTTTTTTTCCTTCGCTTTTTGAGCCAGTTCTTTTCTCTTTTCCGCTGCCTTTTGCCAAAGCGGTTTCTCCGTCTCTGGCTCAATATCACTCAAGATCCCTACCTGATCAATGGTATGGACCGGATAATTGAACCAAGCATTGACTGCCGGAAACTTCGGGAACTCTCTTAAAGTGCCTTCAATACGCCACGCTGTAACGCTCCTGGCCCTTATCCTGGCTGCTTCCACCATCTTCTGAAGGTTTGCCCACTGCCACACATCCAGCTTGTTTTCGCAGTAATTGAGCATCTGGTAACTGCTGCAAAGATCATCCTGGGACAGGTCATCTTCCCATTTAAAATGGGAATCCAGATACTGTTTGCATGCTTCACATACAGCCTTATTCTCTTCCTGTTTCAGAGCCTCTTCGGACAGTTCCAGCTCGATCATATCCAGCATTGCATCTGGATCGCGGGCAAATACACCGGAACCGGAAGCACGGTCCATGGACTTCTTGCTGCCCTGGCTGCCTTTTGAATGGTGATGGCAGTAGATCACGGCCACGCCCAACTCCGTGCAGACCTTATCGAACTGATTACAAAAATTGGACATCTGGTCTGCACTGTTCTCATCACCTGTGATGACCTTGTAGATCGGATCGATGATGATGGCAATGTAATTCTTCTTGGAAGCCCTGCGGATGAGCATGGGCGCCAGTTTATCCATAGGCCGGGACTTGCCTCTTAAATTCCATATATCAATGTTATCCAGGTGTTCCGGACGGATCCCCATAGCCTGGTAAACATCCCTGAAACGGTGCAGGCAGCTTGCCCGGTCCAGTTCCAGGTTCACATACATCACACGCCCCTGTGAGCACTGCCAGGACAGCCATTTACGGCCTTCTGCAATGGCAATGCACATTTCTATCTGTAAAAAGGATTTACCCGCCTTAGAGGGCCCTGCGATCAGCATTTTATGGCCCTGACGCAGCACTCCTTCAATCAGACACGGGGCCAGTTCCGGCAGGTTGTCCCATACCTCTTCCAGGCTTTCAGGATCCGGCAGATCATCGTTGACCGACTCGATCCATTCCTTCCATTCAGCCCAGCTTTCCTTTCCAATGTTGGTATCGATCAGGAACTGTTTATTCTCTCCTCGCATCACACCTGGCATACGGGACAATCTGGACGGGTTCCGGTTCTGCTGGTCGATCTCCAGACCATTCTTCCGGCAGATGTCATAGAGATAATCTACACGCTTGCGGTATTCCGCATAATCTGCGGCATCTACTTTTACAATGGCATGAAGACTCTTCTTTCCGGAATGGACCAGGCATGCTACCGGAAGTTCCAGCTCACGGATCAACGCGTGCTGCTTGTCGATTTCCATGCTGTCTGACTCTACCAGGGCATAACGGAAGTCTGTCACGTTGTCGTTCCTTACTCCCTTTCCATCCAGTGGGTTAAAACGGATCCAGGCACCAGCCTGGGGATCATAATCTCCCAGTACACTGCCGATATCACCGCCGCAGGCAGACAGTGCTTCTATCAGCTGTCCTGCAGTACGGTCAAAGGATCCCTTATCTGCAGGGAGCCATTTATCATCCTTCTGCCAGCTCTTTACCACATAGCCTACATTCTCCCCTGCTTCAAACAGAGTCTCCAGATACCGGATCAGTTCCTTTGCCGGATCAAAACGGGCCGGCTCCCGTACCTCTTTTCCTTCCACCCAGTTCCGGTCAATGAACACGCCTTCCTCATTGGAAATGGTATCTTCCCAGCCCAGGGCATGTCCCGGATCATAGGGCGGTGTCCACCCCTGTTCCCTGGCATACTGGACGATCGTCCCACCGGTCACTGGGGAACCGTTCCCCCTAAATCCCTTCCATTTTCTCTGGCATTCCCCAGGATGATACCTGCCTGGATCTTTTCGGCTCCAGTTGTCCCACACATCCACGCTGTATCCTTCCAGTTCCAGGGCCATGCCGATATTCAACCACTGCTGGTAATCCAGTTCAGCTGGTTCTATATGATCTAAGACCTCCAACAGGTCATACTGGCTTCTTTCCATTTTCTATTTGCTCCTTAACTTTCGGGTACATAACTTTTAGGATCTATGCCTCTTGGCGCTCCTCTCCATCCACACGCGGCGATCCGGTCAATCATGTTCTTTCCTGCTTCAAACGTCCATGTTCCCACATGCTGGAACCCATATTTTTCCAGGCACCGGATCTGTTTTGGTGTAGTAAGTCCTTCTTCCTGCCGTTTGTGCAGACGGTCCAGGATTAGGTTTGCCTTTCCTGCGTTATCGATCTCGTCAGGAAGAATCCCTCGCTTTTCCAGTTCCTGTTTCTGCTTATCAGAAGGTGGTGCCATTTCCCAGCCAAAGGCCGGAACATAACCGGACAGATCTTCTGCCTGTATGCTCATCTCAAACTGTAACGGATCTACCAGCTTTTTCTTTCTGGTACGCATCTCTTGCAGCTGTTTTGCCAGGGACTCTTCCCTTTCCGCGATCACATCCTCTGAAGCTTTCCTTTCCGCTTCTTCTAGGTCCATAGGACAGCCAGCTGCTTCTTCCAGATTTTCCGTCATCTTCTGGGCTACTTCCTTCTTCTCACAGATCAGGTCTGCCGGATGACAGAGTTCATGTCGTTCTGTATGCCAGAGGAAGTCTAACAGCAGCAGGTGGTCCTTTCCTTCATACAGTCTGGTCCCTCGTCCTACCATCTGGCTGTAAAGGCTGCGTACTTTTGTTGGACGCAGCACAATCACACAGTCAACAGATGGGCAGTCCCAGCCTTCTGTTAGAAGCATGGAATTGCACAGGACGTTATATTCCCCTTTATCAAATGCCTCCAGGAGTTCTGCACGGTCTTTGCTCTCACCATTGACTTCCGCCGCTTGAAAGCCTTTCTCATTCAGGATCTCTTTAAATTTCTGGCTGGTCTTTACTAACGGCAAAAACACAACCGTCTTTCTGTCACTGCAGTATTTCATCATTTCATCCGCGATCTGATGCAGATACGGGTCCAGGGCCGTTGCTATGTCACCGGCCTTAAAATCACCGGACTGTATGGATACCCCGGACAGATCCAGCTGCAATGGGATTGTCATGGCTTTGATCGGGGATAAATAACCCTCCCGGATTGCTTTCGGAAGGGTATATTCATAAGCCAGACTTTCAAAAAATTCTCCCAAGTTACGCATATCGCCACGGTCTGGTGTCGCAGTTACTCCCAGGACTTTAGCTGCCGGGAAATGCTGCAGCACCTTCTGGTATCCGTCTGATATGCAGTGATGGGCCTCATCAATAATGATTACATTAAAATAATCCTCTGAAAACTGGGATAGTCTCTTTTCACGCTGCATGGACTGCACGGAACCTACTGTGATCCGAAACCAGCTGCCCAGACAGGTCTGCTCTGCTTTTTCTGTCGCACATCCCAGGTTCGTACTTTTCTTGATCTTATCTGCAGCCTGTTCCAGGAGCTCGCCCCGGTGCGCCAGGATCAGCACCCTGCATCCCTGGCGCACACAGTCTTCTGCAACCTTTGCAAATACGATGGTCTTTCCACAGCCCGTCGGCAGTACCACTAGAGTCTTTAACGTACCCTTATCCCACTGCTCAAATACTGCTGATTTCGCTTCTGCCTGATACGGTCTTAATTCCATTTAGAACACACCCGCCTTAAACTGCTTTGGTTCGTACTCCAGATACCGGCTGACACGGTTATTCCTGCGCTTATTGCCGTTCTTGTCCACATATTCATTGATCATGACTTCCACCTTGCCGGTAGAGCATGGCACTTCATTCCAGTTAGGCCGCAGTGCCTCCCCTTTCTTTTTCTGACCAATGCATAAGAAGAACTGGCTCAGTCTCCATTCTGCCTTTGAGTTCAGATACAGGCTGTCAAATACATGGTGTTCCTTGCCGTCCTTGTCCTTGATCAGAAGTTCCAGATTTGCCATGTTGCACGGCGCCATCTTCTCGCTTCCTCCAAAATGGGCACGTTCCATGGATACCACCGTAAATTCATAAGTTCCTTCTGGAAGGGGCTCAAACTCAGTCCCTTCATTCTCGATTGCGTCATCCCAGCCGATCTCTTTTCCTAAATCTGCCATTTCTTTCATCCTCCCGATTAATTAAATACTAAAGCATCTTTTTCTTTCATTTCCTTGATTGCCGCATACACCTGGCTCCATGCACCAACCAGAACGCCGTCCACAAAACCCGGATTGACCTCTTCATACATGTAAAGGGGCGTATCCACAGGGACATATCCCTTGGCTTCACACACGTTCTGGATATCCCATTCACACACATCATTGGCGATCATCAGGTCACGCAACTTCTTTGGGATACGTGGATCCAATGCCGACTTTTCATCCGTCTTTACAGTCCCCTGGCTGCTTTCCATAGGTATAGGGCCTTTCTTTTCTTCTGCAGGCTTTTCACTGCCCTTGTTACTACTGACTGGCTCTGCTTGCTTTACAGTTTCCACCGGTCTGGCTGGTGGTGTATCCTGTACCGGCTCTGACCTTTTTACTTCCTGCCTTTTTTCTGCAGGGGCCGTTCCTGGTTCCAGGATTTGCCGGATGCTTTCATATGTAAACGGTACTTCATCCGGAAGGTTATATCGGTTCTTTGCGTCCCAGCAGCTGTGGTGGGTAGTATACATGACACGTTTTCCACCCTGTGCTTTGTTCTTTCCCTTCTGTGTTCCCTGGCCGTCCACATTCACTACCATGGTTTTATAGTTCGCAAACAGGACCATGTCTGCCCACTCCTTTACCATAGGAGCCACGCCTTTGCTCAGCTTCATCTCCCAGCGGTCATATGCTCCCAGTTCATCCGGCTGCTCAAACTTACGCATCTTTGCGTGGGCTGTAAGGACCACGTTTACCCCCACCTTGATTACTTCTGTGAGCAGGTTTAAAAGACGTCCGAACTCTTCCTGGACATAGGTATAACCCTTACCATAGCCAAACTCTTCAATGCTGTCTTTATGGTTCTTATCACAGATCTGGGAAATGCAGAGCATTTCAGCCCAGTCTGCCGTATCAATGACCAGTGTTTTACAGATATCCGGGTGGTTCTTCACATACATAACCTGATCCATGAGCATCATCCAGCTGCTTGGTTCTTTAGTACGTGCGATGTCCATATCCCTGGTAGAACCTTCTGTATCAATAAACAATGGATCCGGGAAGCAGGAAGCCAGCGTGGACTTCCCGATCCCTTCCGGACCATAGATCACGGTCTTCTTTGCTCCCGGCTGTTTTCCTCTGATGATCTCCATTTATAAACATACCTTCTTTCTTTTATTAGTAGCCTGAATTTTCATTGTGACCCACCTGCAATTTTCAGGAGAGTAGGGTCCATCAACATTTATCCTGTCTATGGTACAAGTCCCTCTTGGGGCATTTTCATCATAGCCATTGCTCATTGCCCACTTGCGAAATACTGCGTAATCATGTCGCCATTCAGGACAAATGTATATCCCTCTCCCACCATAATCCTGATATCGATTATGTGAAGGATAATAGCAACGATCTATCATTCCTCTCCATACTCTGAATAAACGTTCTTTAGTTCCACCATGTGTTCGTCTGTTGTGCTGACTGTCTGCCCATTCACGCTGCAGACATCCACATGATTTTTGTCCACTACTTCTTAATGATTTCCCATTGACTATTACCGTTTTCCCGCAGTCACATATACATTTCCAGTAAATATCTCCCTGAGAACTTCTTTTTGACGTTGCTTGTATTACTGTCAGTCTGCCAAAGCGTTTACCTGTCAAATCTATCGGCTGCCCCATTAAAACACACCGGCTTTCCAATCTTTTTGCAACGGTTTGTTTTCTTCCACACCTGCCGTTGCATTTCCTTCCATGTCATATGAATAACCATCACTTATCACAATGCTGCATTCATCCCCTGTAGATACCCTGGTAGCGATCGCCTGGAGTCCTTCTGTCTCCAGCCACTTACCAAAATCCTGAAGGGTATGCAGGTCCATCTGTTCCAGCTTGTCCATAAGCACAAAGCCACAGTTTGGATTTAACCGGCGTACGATCGCGGTAGATACCTTAAGCTGTTCGGATCCGGACATGTTATCCCATTTCTGGCCGTTATAGACCAGCTCACCGTCCTCAACCGTCAATCCTGGAAGCGGCAGATCCGCCTGTTTTAACAGTTCCAGCTTTTTATCCCGTATTTCCTGGATCTTTGCGGTCAACGCATTGTACTGTTCCCGGTATCCCTTGGCATCCTCTTCGGCTTTGTCTTTATCCAGGTTAGCACGTACTTTTCGGTTGGTTTCTTCCACCTGCGCAATGTTCTGTTCCAGTTCTGCCGTAGACTGATCCTGCAGGTTCTCACTGGTTGACCGGGCGATCTTAAGATCTGCTTCCAGGTCAGCCTGCTTTCTTAAAAGCTCCTGGATCTGGTCTGTAATACGCTGCATCTCCTGTTCTAACTGGTGGCGTCTTTCGCGCTTTCTCTGGTTTTCCCCGTTCTGTGCCAGGATCTCCTGCTGTTTACGGATCAGTTCTGCTGCAGAGACAGGAACTGACGGGACATCCGGATAATAAGGCTGCTCCTTTGCGTACTTCTCTTTCTGATCCGCTGTACGTCCCACATAGGTACGCTCACTGTAAAGTTCCTTCTCTTCTTTTTCCAACTGGGCCAGCTGGTCTCCCACACCGATGATGTTTAACAGGATACCTGCCTTTTCCTTATCGGAAGCCTCCATAAATTTGGGAAGGTCCAACGCCAGCTGCTCCACAAACTCATTTAAAAGCTGCTGCCCGGCCTTCTGTCCCTGTGGATCCGTTACCTTTAACGTGCTGTTCTTACCCTTGCGTTCCACTACCAGACCATTGCTCATGACTATATGAAGGTTTGGCGGGATCACGGAGCCTTCCCTCTGAGCCTTGGACGGACGGTATTTGTCCCCGCCTAAAGCCCAGGCGATCGCATCCAGGACAGAGGTCTTGCCCTGGTTGTTGTTTCCACCAATGATCGTAAGCCCATTTGCTGTCGGTTCGATTTTTACTGCCTTTACACGCTTGACGTTCTCGATCTCAAGCTTGTTAATTTTCATTGCCATCTTGCATTTCTCCTTCTCCCTCCGTATAATGAGGGTGTGATTTATTTTTATTACCGGACCTTCCGCAGTTGCCGCTGCCTGGGTCCTTTTTTATGTAATCTCTGCATGCCTGTAAGCGGCTTCTTTCCATACACCGGTTCTTCTTGATGCAAGTACCGCACTGGTCTTCCCATACAGCCATTACAGAACCTGAACAGCAAGCGCAGCCCCGAGCATCATCAGGACTACCGCCCAGATACCACCTGCAACAACTGTCTCGGCAATACCTACCCAGTTCCATGCTTTCTTCTTTGGCCTGGATGCCTGTACTGCCACATAGGACAGCTCCATGCCTGTCCGGCCGTCATAGTTCTTGATCTTTGCCATTCTAATCACCTCCTACATCAAAATAAACTCTTTAATTTCCTTACTGGTTAGTGACCTTCCCAGAACAATGCTGGCTGCCTGTACCGGCGTTAATTTCAGGGTTTTGGAGAGCGTCCACAATTCTTCCAGCGTATAGTTTCTGGGATCTTCGCGCCGATTTTGCACCGTACGCTTTGTAACCCCCATCTTAACGGCCATTTGATCTTCACTCACGTTATATAATGCCATGTTGCCATTGATACATGCGCGAACCACTCTACTGGATTCTTCAGATGAACTAACTTTCAATCTCGGCATTTACCTCACCTCCTACTCCAACAGATTCTCAATGGGTAAATGAGAACCGTTAATATACTTGTTTTCCTTATCTCCCTTATTTTTGTCCCTAGACACTTGCTCACATATCTTGGCTTCAACCAAGAAAAAACGTTGTTTAAAGCATGCAATGTCTTATTGACCTTTATCTGGTGGACTTTCGGGGCTGCAAGCCTGTTCTTCTGGCCGCAATTCAAAGAATTCATCATCGAACTGCTTGGAAAGTTTTAAAATAAACTTTGTTAGTACAATCAAAGCATTAACATTTCCAGAATCTGCTATCTGCTTATGCCCGGACAGCAGATTTTTTGCTATCTGACATCGTATGTTTTTTCCTACGGATATTACCACCTCTCTCACCCCTTTTCTTCTAATGCTTCTGTTACAAATAGATAATCTCGTGTTTTCACATTTTTTCTTAGTGTTATACGTTCTGTACCGTCATCTCTGACATTTAGATAATCCACATAAAAATGTCGATTTTGTAATTTTTTTGTAATTTTTATGTAATATTTTTCTTGAAAAATACATTTTTTTGTAATATACTACCGTTAGTAACTTTCGCTCGTACTACAACACCAAAGAAAGGAATCCATCAGCATGAAAACTTGCTTTATTGTTTGCCCCATCGGAAACGATGACACTGAAACCAGGAAGCGTTCTGACACTCTCTTTAAGCATGTAATTTCACCCGTATGTGATGAATGTAATTTCACTCCCATACGTATTGATAGAGAAAACACAAATGGTTCTTTAACAGACGAAATATTTAAACATATTTGCGAAGATGATTTGGTTATTGCAGACCTGACAGAAAATAACCCAAATGTTTTCTACGAAATAGGATATCGCGCAGCTCTGGATAAGCCCGCCATCCACTTAATGTCAAAAAATGCTTCTATTCCATTTGATGTTTCAACTATACGAACTTATTTTTATGATTTATCCGATTTAGATAATGTTGCAGAAATGAAAGAACGTTTAATCCAAACAATACAAAACATCGACTTCGCTCCTGCTGAATCTAAAACCTCAAATCAGCAAACTAGTAGCACTATGTTTAATGCACAACTTCTTCAAGAAATTTACAAAGTACAGGACAGCATCGCAAAATTAGAAAGTTCTATCAATGCTAAGGACTCTTCCATGATATCCGTTTTAGCTGATAAACTAATTAGCAGTAATGCAAAATCACCAGAAACAACCCTGATTGAAACATTACTTCCAAAACTGCTTGACAATCCAGAACAGTTTAATAAATTTACAGAGTTTGCCAATAAGCTTCCTAAAAAATAATGGTTTTCATGATATCTGCATAAATCATATCCAAATATGGTTTAGCGATACCCATTTGAAAGTCTGGTGAAACATTCTCCACACATACTGTCACGGAAAATATTTCGCCAGACTTTTCAAATCCAATTTTCCGCGAAAAATTCTTTGTTACTCTTTCTTCCATTCTTTTCACGCTCCTTTCTCACCTAATACACCAGATGCGCCTATTAATAAATAATCCACATCTGTTCCAAACATTTTCGACATCCGAAGAAGAGCTGAACTTGGAACATCTGTTTCTTCATTAATCCAGTTGTAATAAGTTTTTGTAGACACATTAAGTTTTTTAGCAAGCTCTTCCTTTGTCCAACCTTTTCGGACACGTTCTGCTTCAATACTCCTGAGCATTTTTCACCTCTTTTCTGCTCAAATCGAGCATTTATGCTTGTATATTATATCCATTCTGAGCATTTGTCAATAGCTTTGTAAAATAATTTGCTCGTTTTGAGCATTTAATTATTGACACTATGAAATAAATTACATATAATGAGCACAAAGGAGGTATCTATCAATGACTTTTGGAGAACGACTTACTGAATTACGCACTTCTGCTGGATATACTAAAAGAAATGAATTTGCAGATAAACTCGGAATTCCTAGCACTACTTTAAGAAACTATGAAACTGATGTTAGAGAGCCAGGTCATACATTTCTAAAACAAATTTCTGAATTTTTTAATGTATCTGTAGATTATTTATTAGGTTTAACTAACGAAAAAGAAATTTTAAATTCTTTTCGTTTAAAAGCATCTGAATACGAACATATCAAAAAATACAGCGCACTTGACCCATATGGTCAGGACATTGTTGATACTATATTAGACAAAGAAACCGCCCGCATAAAAGAATACGGCCCGCTTACCACTCCAACTATCGTAGAATACCAGTCACGTCCAGACAGCAAGATCATCGTTCTCCCTTATTTCCGTGCCGGTGTCTCTGCCGGATCCGGAATATTTATTCTAGGAAACGAAGCTGAAGATGAAATAGAACTTCCGAACCTCCCGGAATATGCTGCTGCCGACTTTGCCATTGATGTCAATGGTCAGAGTATGGAGCCTGAATTTTCTGATAAAGATATTGCCCTGGTAAACCAGGATGCTGAAATGCAATTAGGTGATATCGGGGTATTTGTGATAAACGGAAATGCTTTTATAAAAGAATTAGGTGAAAAAGAATTAATCTCCCATAATAAGGATTTCAAAAATATTGCTATTCATAGTGGTGATAATATCGTTTGTATGGGAAAAGTAATTGGGAAGGTTAAATAATAGTACTGTTAGATCAGCTTTCACGAATTTTGGGATATCAGAAAGAACTTATTGAATTAAGGTTAAAATAGCCTATGGCATTTTAATAAAACAAAAGAAAAGAGGAAAAGAGTATGAAGAAAGTAAAGTTATTTTTCGCTGTCAGCGTTGCATCTGCTGTCCTTTCTATGACCTCCTTTGCAGGAGAATGGAAACAGGATACTTCTGGTTGGTGGTACCAAAATGATGATGGAAGTTATCCAACAAACACCTGGAAAGAAATAAATGGAAAACAATATTATTTTGATAATAACGGTTACATTTTAACCAACACCACTACCCCTGACGGTCAGAAAGTCGATGCCAGTGGTGCATTGATAACCCCACTTTTTAATTTTGATACAGATGATGCCAAAATTACTTATACCGGTTGGAAACTTGCATCTGATTATGATGGCTATAGTTGCGTTATACTGTATTATGATTTTACAAATAAAAAATCTGAATCCCAGAGCGCACTCTTAGCTGATTATTACATTACAGCATTTCAAAATGGTATTGAATGTGATACCACATGGCTTTCATATGATGATCGTGATGAGGCATTAGATAATTATTCAAAGAAAGTTACTCAGGGAACTACCATAAAGGTAGGAAAAGCTTATCGTATCAAAGATAAAACACCTTTAACATTAGAAATTAAAGAACTTTTTAGCTGGAATAATCCAAATACTCAAACAGTTACATTAAACATAGGTTAAAATGTCATAAAACGCAAGAGACCGCCCCTGCGCCAACAGGAACGGCCTCTTACATAGATTTTCTCCTGCCAGTCTCCTGGCCAGATATAAATCAGCTTAGACACCTGAATTATATCATCTCCAGGACGTCTGCGCAAGGGGCGTCTTTTTTGTACCCATTTTTACCCTAAAAATCTGGAAATTATAATTGCGACATCGCAAATGAAAGGAGAATGATATATGCCAACTGCCAAAAAACTTCCATCCGGATCCTGGCGCTGTCTTGCATATAGCCACAGCGTACCTGTTTTTGATAAAAACGGTCGTCCAATAATAGACCCTAAAACTCAAAAGCAAAAAATGAAACGAGTTTATGAGTCATTTACCAGTGACGATCCCACAAAACGCGGAAAAGCTGAGGTAGAACGCCAAGCTGCAGAATACCAACTGCGCCGTGAAACAAATGCCGGCCGGAAGCAATCAAAAAACGGTAATATCACCTTAAAAGAAGCCATGAAGTCTTACATAGAACTCACCACACCGGTTCTTTCTGGAACCACAACACAGGGATATGATAAAAATCAATATGACTCTTACACTTTCCTAATGGACAAAAAGTTGAAAGATATTACTTCTGATGATTTACAAATTGCTGTAGACTTTGATACGAAACGTGTTTCCAAACGCTGTAAAATAAAGCGCACCTGCATCTCACCTAAAACAGTAAGAAATGCATATAGTTTCATTATCACAGTTATCCGCTATTTCTATCCTGGTGATAATTATGATGTGAAGCTTCCAAAAGTACCTAAAAAAATTAAAGAGCTGCTGCCTCCTCATACTGTCCTGAAAATCATTCACGGAACGGATATAGAACTTCCCTGCCTTCTGGCCTGCTGGTTAAGCTTTTCTATGTCAGAAATCCGTGGAATCCGTGTTAAAGATATTTCTAACGGATATCTTACTCTCAATCAGGTTATTGTCGATGTCCATTGTTCTGCTGTTGTAAAAGAATGCGGTAAAGCTGATCTGCGATTACGCCGCCACAAAATCCCTGACTATCTTCAAACCCTTATTGATCAGGAAACTGCAGGGAAGTCACCAGATGATCCTCTGATAAGTTTAAGCGGCCATGCCGTTTATATGCGTTGGAGCAGACTTTTGGAACAAAACCATTTACCTCATATGACCTTCCATGACTTAAGGCACTTAAACGCTTCTATAATGGCCTTGCTTCGCATACCTGATAAATATGCTCAGGAAAGGGGCGGTTGGTCTTCAGATCGTGTTATGAAACGTGTATACACGCATACATTTTCTGAAGAACGCGAAAAAGTAGACAAAACCATTGATCATTACTTTGAAGATCTGTTAGGTGTGAAAAAAGAGCCCATAAAATTCTCTCCTGAAGATGTTATAAAACAGTTGAAAAAAGCTGATCCTGATAACTGGCAGCAAGTCTTACAAGAAGTTTTAAAACAAATTTCCACCCCTAAAATAACATGATTTCGTGTTGCATTTCGTGTTGCATAGTTACGAAAAACAGTGTTTTTTAGGGAAAATCATCAACATTTTACGTTCACGCTTTTCTTTAAAAAACCTAGGTTTTATGCGGATTTGCAGCATTTAAGCCGTTTTTATAAATCCCCCTCCAAGGGGTTCGATTCCCCTCAGCTCCACTAAAAAAACCGCGCAAACACGCGGTTTTTTCTTTTTCCAATTTAACTTGTATTACATTTCATCTTGCATATGGTTCTATTCTGTCAGCTTTGGATACTGCAGCGCCCCATCCTTCTGCGGCGTAAGCACCACCGGTTCCGTTGCCATCCGGCCGTCTTCATCCAAATAATACCATTTCCCGCTGATGGTCTGCAGTCCTTTCACCATAGCGCCATCCCTTCCCAGATAATACCAATGTCCCTTATACTGATACCACACGTTATGGACCATTATTCCATTGCCATCAAACCAGTACCAGAGATCGCCATCTTTATACCAATCATTAACAACATAATTTTCCGAACCATCTTTCAGATAAAATCTCCAGCCGCCATTCTCCTTCTGCCATCCCATTTTCACTGGTTCCATTATCCATGTTTTCATAAACTTTTCCGGTGTTTTGTACTGTTTGATTAATGGAGTGGGCGTACTTCCCCAGTCAGGCAGATACAAATGGGGCTTATCTACAATGCTGGACCAGTCTCCGCCCCAGGCAAGACCAAGTTTCTTGCCAATTTCAGCAGCCTTCCTGAAATGACCTTTGCTGTCATTATAAGCGTCATCTGCTATCTTCCCATCTCCATCCACATCCATTTTCAGATAAAAATCAAAGGCAATCCCCCACTGGTGCTGTGACCGGTAGGAACTGCCTTTTGCATTGGTTACGATATTTCCCGGTTTTGTACGGCCTTTGGCATAGAGAGCATCCTGTTCTGCTGCAGTACGCAGTGTTTCAGAAATAGCAACATTAATTCCTTCTGCCTTGCAGGCGGTGATCCACTGAGCTGCTATCTTCTGCATCCGCGGGTGGCACAATGCAATATCTCTCATATACACGGTACCTCCCTTATTTTTTCCCCACCTGCTTGATCACCTGGTGTACTCCCGTTGAAGCAAGCCCGGAAACGATACCAATAGCTGCTGCGTTGATCACATCACCAGCCGGAAACTCCGGTATCAGATACATGCCTGCAACCCCCAGAATTCCGCCGGTTACGCCACAGACTACCGGTATCACCTCATCCTTTACTTTTTCCGTCGTCTTACACGCCATTCCGCCTAAATAGCAGATCACCGTGATCGCCGCCACACCTGCAATCCCAAAATCCATATCCTCTTCCTCTCTTTCCAGCAATATTTATGGGGATATCTTCCATTGTCCTCATAATTTATCATATGCTGGAACAGCCTAAAAGGACCGATCAGAAATATTTTCTGTATTTTTGAAATCTACAGAAATGGCAAATACTCCTACTAGTTTTTCTAAATATGTAATTAAACATATTTTTCCAAATATAATGGAAATACTTTTAAATTTTACATTTTATACATTATCATCATCTTGCACCTTTTGAATTTTATATTCTACAGAAGGATCAATTATTTTCTCTTCTATCACATTTTTACCTATTTCATATCTAGTTTTTAAAGATAAATTTATAGGGAATTTAAAACTATTTATTATTTTTCCTATATCCAACGGCTTGGACACATGTGCATCCATACCGGCATCTAAACATTCCTGTACATCTGAATTGAATGCATTGGCTGTCATAGCAATAATGGGAATGGTCCTGCCCAGAGGATTTTTGCCATTACGGATCCTTTTCGTTGCTTCCAGGCCATTCATATTTGGCATCTGTACGTCCATTAAAATAGCATCATAATCTCCGAAAGCAGAAGTTTCAAAGGCTTCAACCAGTTTTTCACCGTCTGGGCAGATCTTGCAGGATGCCTGGTACATTTCCAAAATCGCTTCTAAGATCTCCGCATTCAGTTCATTATCTTCTGCGCAAAGAAATTTCATTCCTTTTAATACGGAAACTTTTTCACCTTCCTGATGCAGATATTTTCCATTTTTTTCCTGTGAACCATTGGGATCTATTGCAAAAGGAAGTACCACTTCAAAACAGCTTCCTTTATTTAACTCGCTTTTCACCTGTATCCTGCCGCCCATCAGGTCAACGATACTTTTCGTGATGGCCATACCCAGTCCTGTTCCCTGTATTTTGTTGGTCGTGGAATTTTCTGCTCTGGTAAAAGGTTCAAAGATCGTTTTTATAAACTCCGGCGTCATTCCATATCCGGTATCTGTAACTGTAATGGATATATTGGCATGTTCCGGTATACTGCTTGGCTCTTCTGTCAGATCCAGGATAACGCTTCCCCCAACAGGTGTATATTTAACAGCATTGGACAGCAGATTGATAAAGATCTGGCGCAGGCGCACAGAGTCTCCCAGAAGATGTCCATGATCGATCCCGTGAACATGGATCTTAAACTCCTGTCCCCGTTCTTCTGCCTGTGGACAGATGATACTGTCTATCTGTGCCACCTGCTCCATCAGATCAACGGGATCTTCATTTAATTTCACCTCGCTGGATTCAATCTTACTCATATCCAGAATGTCATTGATAAGTCCCAGCAGATGCTGACTGGAATTTTGGATCTTCTGGATGTGGAGCTGCAGTTTTTCCGGCTCATGGATCTCATGTTCCAGAAGAGTGGTAAGTCCGACAATGGCATTCATAGGAGTCCGGATGTCGTGGCTCATATTACTTAAAAATGTGGTTTTCGCCCAGCTGGCCTTTTCAGCAGCCACTAAAGCAGCCTGAAGTTTTTCCTGGCTGGCAGCCAGTTCTTCATTTAATTTTTGTATTTCCTGAGCCCGTCCGTTCCTGAATGCTTCCTTCTCCGATGGCTGCAAGGATACCCACCCCCAGATAAAATGCCATAAACATACAGGCGCAAACATGGATCAGAAACGGATTGTTTCTGATCCTGAAATTTACAAATGCCAACATTCCAAATAAAAGGATGGCTCCCATAAATATGATCTTATTGGTGTGTTGACAGCACCACAATGCTTTTTCTGTTCGCCTCGTTGATCTCAGCAGAGATTCTCTTATACTGTTCTTTTTCCAGACCTCCATACAGCAGGACCTGGATGGTCTTCTTCCAAAACTCTCTCATGTACTCGTTAACCTTTATTTTTCCAATATGCTGCCAGAACCCGGATGATCTCTTCCCTGTTTACAGGCTTTGTCAGATGGGCATTCATTCCCGCCTCTTTTGTCTTTTCCTTATCTTCTACAAATGCATTGGCCGTCATCGCTATGATCGGAATGTCTTTTCCCTTGCCCTCCGGCAGTTCACGGATCTTTTTTGACGCTTCAAGACCGTCCATGACTGGCATCATAATATCCATCAGGATCACATCATAGGTGCCTGATGCTGCATCCGCAAAATATTCTACTGCCTGTTTTCCGTCTGATACTGCCGTTACTTTCGCTCCGGCTTCTTCTAACAGGAACTGAAGGATCTCCATATTTAACTGGTTATCTTCTGCAGCCAGTATGTTCATCCCGGTAATATTCCTGTTTTCTCCCTGTATTTCCTTCTTTTTCCATGCAGAGTCCACTGTCTTAAATGCCAACTTTACTGTAAATGTTGTACCTTCCCCCGGTTTGCTGTTTACATCGATCGTACCGTTCATCTGCTTTACCAGTTCATAAACAATGGACATCCCAAGACCGGTTCCCCGATATTCGGTCCTTACACGGTCATCTTCCTGTGTAAATGGCTTAAACAGGCTTTTTTCCACAAATTCCCGGCTCATACCAATTCCCGTATCCTGAACCTTAAACTCCAGACCGATATGGGATCCGTCATATTCCACTTCCCGGATGGCCAGACAGATCTTTCCCCCTTTTTTATTATAACGCAGGGCATTGCTGATCAAATTTAAAAGGATCCTTCTCAAATGGGCCGGACTGCCAAGAAACTGTCTGTGGACAACTTCATCCTCAATAGAAAACCTTATTTCCTGCTTCTTCGCCTGTACATCTGCAATCGCATGGATCTTTTCCATCTCCTCATCCAGATCCACCGGTATTTCTTCCAGATGGACCTTCCCGCTTCCGATCTTGCTCATATCCAAAACATCATTGATCAGGGACAGCAGATGATGCGATGCTTTATCGATCTTTTCCAGACAGTCTTTGATCCGCTCCGGATCATCCAGATTTTTCTTGATGATCTCCACCATACCCATGATCCCGTTGATCGGTGTGCGGATATCGTGGGACATATGGGAGAGAAACTCACTTTTGGCCTGATTGGCCCGTTTCGTCTCTTCATTGGACTGCTGCAGTTTTTCCTGATATTCCAATAGGGTGCGGATATATTTTTCCTGACGTCTATCTACTTCCCAGTAACCGGCTGTAATACACAGTACAATGATGATCCCCAGTATAAATGTAATATAAAATACTTCATTTTGGTGGAATACATATTCTAAGGACCTGTTTCTGGCAAATTCCGTGATCCATTTATTTTGCAGCCTTCCAATAGTTCCGTCTTCAGACATATCCCGGACCACTTCATTGATCATGCGCTGCAGTTTTGGCTGTGTATCATGAACTGCTAAAGCCGGATAACTCTTTGTGATCACAAGGCTTGGCACCAGATGCAGATGATTTTTTTCAATGATCTTTGTGGCAACTGCACCGTGACAGATCCCGAAATCTGCTTCTCCCTGCTCTACTGCCTCCAATATTTCCGTATTGGTGCTGTATTCCAGATAATCACACTGCAGATCATAGGTGGTTGCGATCACAGAACGCGCCATTAACGCAACCTTCTTACCTGCAAGGGCAGCCGCACTGTCGATCCTGCTTCTGCCATATACACGCAGTTCATCCGAACAGAAAGGGATCGTCCTTAAAGTCCCTTCCATATTGGAAAATATTTCCAGTCCCGTCAAAACATCTACTTCGTCCTCAGTAAGCATTTTCCGGCAGCCCATCCAGTCAGCCGTTTTAAACTCCGGACGCATTCCCAAGCGGTTTGCCACCTCTATCATGATCTCAACATAAAGACCTGATAATTCCCCATCCTTATTGTAATAGGAATTTGGACAGAAATCATAATCTGTTGCGATCCGCAAAACCGGCGCTGATTCACTTGTAATACCAGCCTCTATTTCTACTGTAGGCTCTGGTGAAAAAAGCCCCATCTGCCCGGCTGTAAAAAGGATCGGAACAATAATTCCCAAAGTAACAAGAAAGATCAGCACCCGCTTCATCGCCTTATGTGCCCCACTTATCTTCATTTCTCACCCATGCTTTCTTTTCCATTTTCAGCTACGTATATCTAACTAATTTAATTATACTGTCCAGCAAATTTCTTGTCAATTCATTCCCCCCGCAACCGGAATAAGTGCCTGAAGGATCATCCGTTTACTGGTTCCATAGCAGGTGGATAAGGTCAGTATCTTTCTTTCTCCTTTTTGATAAGGTGTTCCATCTGTCTCATCTGTTACTTTTGCCAGGATAATGGGGCAGGTGATCCATTGCCCCTGATAAAAGATCTCTACATTGGGATGTTCCTTTAAAAATCCGGGATCCCTGTATTTTTTCAGATCACCAAACATAGAACCATCCTTCATGTTATGTCCATAAAAAATGGTATTGGCTGATACAAAAGGAATGTTCTGGCTGTCCGCAAAGATTGTTCCTCCTGACTGCTTTTCCCCGTTAAACCCATGATCTAAATAATATTTGTCATCTTTTCCCCAGACAGCTGGATAATCAATGGACGTTCCCGGAATACGGATCCAGCAATTATAATCCGGATTGATCTCTTTTAACTTTGCTTCCTCTATTGTTATTTCATCTATAGACGTACCAGAATGATCCTGAGCATAAGAAGTTTCTGTTTTCTGTACCTCCCTGCGGATACTTTCGTATTTTTCGGCAGCCAGACGATACTTTCTTACTGTATTTCCGGTATAGACTATTCCGGCTGCAGCTCCTGTCAAAAGAATTATCCCTAAGATCCGGCGCTTTTCCCTGATCTTTAAACTTGCTTTATTTAACTTTCCCTTTTTCAGGATCCAGTAGGCGCCAATACCGACACAGCTGCCGGTTACCACTGCCAGAACCATTTTTCCTACAAACTTTGATCCTGTGACAGCTGGTTTTAATTCTACATCCTGTTCCCATTCTCTTTTCAGATCCGTATCCGGCATTTCTTCCCTGTCCCAATCTTTCTCTGCGATCAGCCCACTGTATACTGCCCTGCAGTCAAATACCTTTTTTCTGCCCCTGGCAACCAGTTTTCTATCTTCTCCTTTCTCGATCTGTGTGATCTCATAGTCCGAAGCGGGTAAACCCGCTTCGTCTAATATTTCTGCTTCTGTTATCTCATTCTGAAATTCCTTTTCCTGTTCTATCGTGATCTCCAGCCCATCTTCCCAGTGTTCATTAAAACGGCTGAACTGTTCTAAAGGCAGGATCCGCTTTGTTTTTCTTCCCGTTGTCCGGTCCTTTACCTGGACCCAGGCAGTCTCCGGTACTGTATCCACTCCTTCCATCTTTTTGTAAATGATCTCCTGGGATGCATAAAAGCTTTCATCATAGAGACTTGCATCCTGTTCCTGGGCCATTGCACTGAATGCAAACAGGCTCACTGCCCCCATCACAAGTCCCAGAAACAAAACCATCTTTTTTCTTTTTCGGCTGCTATCAGAAAAACACCAGCCAGCACCTGCCAGACACACACATGTCACCAACAGGATCCATCCAATCTGACTGTTGTCTCCTGTCTTAACACTGCTGCCGGAATATTTTCCATTTAAGCCCTTAAAGTTCCCATTTCTTCCTTTTACCTGGTAAAAAGCCTGGATCCTTCCTTTTGTCTTTTTCTGTATCTTTTCATTTTTGATCTGAAATACACCTTTTACATTCTGATCCTTTTCTACTGTAAAATGATACAGTTCCTGACTCAGTTCATAACCATCCGGTGCTTTTATCTCTTTGAAAATATAAGTTCCATTTGGCGGGCAAATGATCTTGAACATTCCATCTGGGCCACTTTCTGCTATCTTTGCCAATCGTCCTGTCTGGTCATAAAATGCAAACACAGCTCCTGCAAGAGGTTCTCCCTTTTCATCTGTCTTTTTAAAGGAAATATACAGTTTCTTTGGCACTGTATGACTTCCGCCTCCGCCAGATGAACGGATCCGGCTGTTATAGAAAACAAACTCCTGCACTGTTTCTGCCTGGTCTAAGATCCGGATCTCCATTTCTTTGCCCTTCTCATATCCGGCCGGTGCTTCTATTTCCCTGATGATATAAGTTCCCGGTTCCAGACCGTTAAATACCTGACCATTTTCCTGGTCTGATATCCATTGGCTGATCACTTCCATGGTATCTTTGCATACCAGTTCCAGCTTTGCGCCGGAAAGAAGTTTTTCTGAACTGGCTTCTCTTTTTTCTACGGATATAATGGTGCCATAATTGCGCAGTGTGATCTCCGGTATCTCTGTCATTCCATCTGTAATGGTAAAATACACCGGTTCTTCTGATTTCGTAAATCCAGTCGGTGCTTTTTCTTCCACCAGTCTGTAATCTCCGGCTGTAAGTCCTTTGATCAGATGGGGCTGCTTTCCTGTGATCCATGTTTCTACTACTACCCAGGTCTTCTCCTCTTTCATCTGATCTTTCGCCTGATATTTTTTCTGATCTTTCTTCTGACTTTCGCCCTGATCACCTCTTTCATCCGGTTCCAAAATTACCTTTTCTTCCCGTTCCAGTCTCAAAACAGCACCTTCCAGATACTCTTCTGTATCCCTTAAAAGCTTTTTCACCAGTACACGGTTGCTGTCATTTACCGGGTCATAAGTAAGCTCTATCAAAGGTGTTTTTTCATCTTTATATTCAAACTGGAATTCCAGCGTTTTTTCAGAAAGCATATGTCCCGGCGCTGCTTTTGTTTCCTTTACAAGATAATCATACGGGCTGAATTTTCCTTCCTGGTCCAGATATCCGATGGGCTGGGAAGAAAACTGAGCTTTTCCTTTTTCATCCGTTACTTGCTTTTCACAGGATATGTCTAAGGTCTGGTTAAAGAGTTCAAATTCTGCTCCCTCTAAAACCTGATCTGCATCATCTGCATCATGTTTGATCACCGTCAGCCCGCCTTCTGGTATTTCATCCTGCATCTCCTTTTTCTGGATCTCTCTGGTATCTTCTATTACAAATGGGATATCCACAGACTGTAAAAATCCATAAGGCGTCATTTCTTCTCTTAAAATATAAGAACCAACAGGAATGTATTCGATCAGATGTGGTTTCAGATCTCCCACTTCAAATCCTTCTGGCAATTCCCCATTTTCATTCTCTTCTTCTGTATACACTCCATCAGTTCCGGAAAACCATATGGCTTCCTCATCCCTGTAACGCCCTTCTTCCTCCGGAATATGCAAAAGCAGCGGCTTTTCGCTGACTGTGCCCTCTTCATCCACCGGATAGATTCCCAGCTTTGCTCCTGCTACTTCTTTTCCTCCGGTAATCGTATTCTTGCTGACCACAAGACTCAAAGGTTCATCTTTCATAACCACCTGATGGATTTTTTCCAAATGACCGGTATCTGTGATCTCAAATAAAATTGGATCCGCTGTGGCATAACCGGAAGGCGTTTCTTTTTCTGCAAGAATGTAAGATCCCACAGGAAGATATTCAAACCGTACCGTTCCTTCTTCTGTAAAGCAATACCTGCCTTTAAGCGTACCCGGCACATTCTCCCACCGATGATCGTATTTTGCAATGGGATTTAAGCCGGCAGCGTCTGCTTCTTCTCTTCCTGTAGCCCATATTTCCATCCATTCTTTAAAACCGGCCCGTTCAAAGTCTAACAACTTATTATCTTCTCCCATAAGATCCGCTAACGGCTTATCTTCTTCTCCTTCCGGCACCTGGTAAAGGACCAGTTTTGCCAGACTGTCTTCATAGAGAAGTTCTCCCGTCTTTCCATCCTCCTTGCGGATCTCTGCAGCTGTAAAATCATCTTCCATAGTAAAAGACTGTACATGTTCTGTTTCCAAAATCTGGATATTCTGCCGTTTTCTCTGCACATAGCCCTGCAGATACGGGCACTCTGTTTCTTCTAATACATACTCCCCTACCGGAATATGATCGATCCAGTGAGGTTTTTTTGTTTCGATCCGGTTTCCTTCCTCATCTGTTTTCACATTGCCTTGATCGTCACAGGCATAACCGCTGACCCAGGAAGCATATTTCTTTCCAGGCAGATAAATTCCGTCTTCATCTGTTAATATCCTTCCCGCTTCATCTGTCGCAGCCTCATAAAACGTCATCACAGCCCCTTTGATCTCTTCCTGTGTACGGGTGTCTACCTTGGCGAAAGCTGCCCTTGTAAAGGCATTGGAATGGAAATATTCCTGAGGCTCTATGCTGTCTTTAAAAAGAATTCCCTGATAAGGTGCCTGCACATAGCCCTGTTCAAACGGAACCTGTTCTTCCTGAAGGATATAGGCCCCAAAAGGCAGGCGCTTAATCTCATGAAGGCCGCCTCTTCGCTCTGCTTCCCCTTTGGAGTCTGTGCTGTTGTCACTGGTCCAGCGTTCCTCCTTTGTTGTGAAATGCCCCTGTTTATCGTAAACAGGCAGACCATTTTCATCATCTACAGAACGTTTTTCCTTATAAACAGACTCCCCATTCTTGTCCTTATAGACCTGGACAGAATAAACCAGCTTCTTTTCTCCCGTTTCATCTGCAATGTAAGCCATGATCCGTTCATGATCATCGTATACAAAGGCCATTCCTGTTTTTACGTCTGCATAACAGATGAAGTTTCCCCGTTCATCTAATACTTTGTATACAGACTTGTCCTCTGTCCTCTCCAGGCGCCCTTCTTCGTTTAACTGGTCCAGATCATAAAAATACAGATCTTCCGGCTGGTTTTCCACCTTCTCATCCTGCCATATAGCAAGCCCGGCAGGACCGGCATCTTTTCCTGTCTCCAGGATCTGCCGCCTGCTTCCTGTTTCAGAAGCAGTGATCTTTATGGTTTTACCATCCTGAACTTCAGCTGTTACTCCCTTATAACTTCCGTCCTCTTCTTTTTCCATCCAGAGTCCCTGGTATAAAGCCAGTGTTGCTCCTGAGACCGTTACTTTAAAACGGATCCCTTTTCCTGTAAATTCCCCCTTCCGGTCATAAAGGAGTTTTACTCCTTCCATTGCTTTTAGTTCTTTTTCTGTACCTTCTATGATCTCTTCTGAACAGAAATCCATTTTCTTTGTTACTTTCCCGGTCCATGTCCCCAGTTCCCGGTCAAAATGGATCTCTCTTACATCTCCTCTTTCTTCTAACTTCTCCTTTCTTCCATATACCTGGTAAATGATTTCATCTCCTCTGTCATTTACCCATATATCTTCTTCCAGGCCGCCGCTTGTTTCTTCCTGGCCTAAAGCATCCGTTTTTAACAGGCCATTTTCATTTCCAACCAGGGAATCGCCATCCTCTACTTTCCGGATCCGCATTACAGAAGGATGATTTTCCACCGGGATCTGGCTGACTGTTTCGTAAGCATTTTTATTTCCATCTCCCGTTACCGGAATGGCATACTCATAGTTTGCAGCTGTTTTCCGTTCATATCCATCTGTTGTACCGTCTCTGTACACGTTTTCCTTATAATAGGATACTTCGTTCCCATAAACTTCAAAAGCAACCGGACGGCTTTTTACGTAACCTTCCGGTGCCTGTACTTCTACCAGGACATAGGCACCTGCCCCTAAAGGTCTGGGCGTTTCAATGTATCCCACAGGGAGTTTTTCCAGCTTTCCATGGATCAAGACTTCCCGCAGTGTAGTAAAAGAGCGGAATATCCCTCTCTCTGTGCCGGTTTCATCCACCTGGCTGATCCGCTGGGTTTCATCATAAAGAGGGACCCCATCCTGGTCTAACTTCACAGGAAGATCATCCTGTGAACCATTGTCCTGCCCCACTCTCGGATAAAGGATCTCCTTTCCATCTGCGTCCACAACCTTATTTCCTTCTGCATCCTCTGCCGGTCCAAACAGCACCTGTCCGGTTCCGGTCACACTGTTTATCCCGTTTTTCTGTGCATCCCGCTTTGCAGCATAAATGCGGAATAAAGCTCCCTCATGGATCAGATTTTCCCCTGTTTCACTGTCGATCTTTTCGATCCGCAGCCTTGAATTAAAATAGGTATTTTCAAAATCTTCCTGGGCAAATGCAATATAATTAAATCCGGCACCGCTTCCCCCAGGCTGTAAGGTTTCTATATTTCCCGTATCCGGGTTGATTCGGTCATATTCCGGTGTCAGGATGCTCCACGGTACCAGCATCGGCGCAAATTTGCCCTCAATGGCAGTATTTTTCCCCTTCATACCAGGAACCTGGTCACATATTTCCATCTGGCCATTTTCCCGTTCACTTCCGTCATAGATCACACCATCTAAAATTACATGATCCTCACTTTGTGAAATAGTTCCCGTACTGTATTCCGGCAAAATATCTTTATCAAGCCCATAAGGATAAATGGCAAAGGAACCATCTATACCATCTGCCAGGATCTTCCGGTCCTCTTCATTAAAGCGGATCTTGTATTTGCGGATCAGTTCATCCGGACTGTCACTACTGTGATAACGAAAATAGGCACTGCCGATCTCATCTAAAACCGTTTCTTCCCCGGTATCCTCATTTCGTATGATCTCCGGCACAAAGGGCAGTGTGATCTCCCTTGGTTCCTCAATCTTATAATGCCTGTTTGCCAGTTCTTTTTCCAGATCAGAAGGCATCTGCTCTTCGATCACATATTCACCATACGGGAGAGGAATGGAATACTCATAATAATCGTCTTTTCCATTTCTCTGGTTACACTGGATGGTCTTCCTGTTACCATCCGTACCGCCATTTGCATCCCGTTCCCATTCAATAGACAGACGCTCTTTTAACCCTGTAAACTGATCCAGATAACGGGCTGCTTCTTTTCTCGCCTGGTCTAAAGCCTGTTTGTATGCCCTGTCACTGTCCATATATGGCCGGTCTTTTAAGATCTCTTCCTTATAGGATCTTATATCATAATGATCCAGGGCAAACTGGGTCAGTACCTCTTTGGGATAAATACCGCCCTTCTTCTTTTCTGCGCCTTCCATTGCGTCAAAAAATTTCCGGTAATTGCAGCTGCCATCCTCATTTCTTTCCATCAGCTGATGACCCCTGTTTTCTGCATCTTCCGGCGGCAGATAAATAGTCTGTACCAGCTCCTTATAAGCTGGTGAACTGATATCTTCTGACAGGATCTTTCCCTCATCATCCACATAAATGTTTAAAAGATTTTGCTTCAGGTAGATCCTGAATGAAAACTGATCTAAAAGTTTCCGGCCTTCTGCAGATCCATTTTTACGGAATAAGCCTAAAAAGGTAGTGACTGGATCATTATGCACAGAACCGTAGGTATTTACATTTTCATAAGAAGACTGGGAAATGTGTTTGGTAATGCGTACCGGCTGCCGGATCGCCCGTTCCAAAACCTGAACCGGTTCTTTTTCTGTTCCACCATCCTGAACTGTCTGGTTCTGACCAGGATATGCCAGATGAACATATTTTACAAAACTTCCAGGATCTGTTTCTTCCTGTTCTGCTTCTACATCCACAGCTGCTCCCATGGATACCAGATACTGATTATAAGGAACCTCTTTTCCATTTACAGAAATGGTGGTTTGTCCGGTCACTGCACGGAACGTTTCTTCTACCTCTTCTTTTTCCACGGACCAGTCTGTTTCATTTTCCACCAAAATATGATACTCTCTTTTTTCAGGATCCCAGAAAGCCTCTACCGGCTCCTCTTTCGTAGTCACATACGTGGTTTCCCGTTCTTCAAAAATGGGGACCTGTTCCATTTCCTGGATCGGTACTCCGTTTGGATCTAAAAGAACCTCTCCTTCTTCATACCGTTCATAAACAGGCTCATAAATTAATTTAAGCTCATCTTCCACATATTCCCATTTTTCTTTTATGTAAGCGGTATGACTGCTTAAACGGAATTTTCCTTTGGGAATGCAGATCCAGTAATGACCATTTTCCCTTTCTTTTTTCACATAAAGCTGTCCGTCTGCCCGGTCATAAACTGCAGATCCTGCTTCTGTATTTCCAGAATAGTCATAAAAAAGTTTTGCCTGCCACTGTCCCTCTTCTTCCTTTATCTCAGAAACGGCGGCCATATTATAAAAACTGTGTTCTGTATACCAGTCAAGGATCTGTTCTACGGCCTTTCCATTCATAGAATCCAGATTTATAGAAACCCATGGTGCCCCTTCCCCGTCAGCTTCTTTATAGCCTAACTGCATAAGCATTGCCTGTGCCTGTTCCATCACATAATCAGGATCCAGGTCTTCATCCCATTTAGACAGATCTTCCGGTTTTGCTTCTCCTTTTATATAAGGGGCTGTCCGGAAATGATAGGGCACAGTCTCAGATGCAGGTACTTTTTCGTCTTCCCCCGCATCTGCTTTTAAAACAGGATTGCCATTAAGATCCCGTTTTAATTCTCCGCCTTTTGCCTTTTCATATACAGGATTTCCCAAATGATCCATTTTGGGAATTTTTTCCATTCCTGTGATCTGTTTTAAATTTTCCCTCTGCTCCTGTGAACTTAAACGGTAAAACTTTGTATTTTCCGGATAACCGGAAACTGTGATCTCATACCCTTTTTCTGTTCCAAATGCTTCTACTGTAAAATCATTCCAGGAACCGTCTGCTTCCATACTGTTATGCTCAGACAGACCTGCGCTTACCTGTACCTGCCCTGCCTTTCGCACTACATTTTCTTCTCCTGACCCCCGGTTCGTCTCCACCAGGTTCTTTCCTGTTACAGACAGTTCATATCCCTCTGACCGGCTTAGTTCTTTCACATAATAACTTCCCATCAGCAGCGGTCTTCCGATCCAGGAATTTCCATTTTCTTCCTTTCTGTCCGGATAGGTATAGCTTCCAAATCCATGATCAGAAGAATTAATGGTACTGCCGTTATATAAGGTTTCCGGCCCCAGGAAATTTTCCGGTGCCTCAATGGTCCCATCTTCTTTTACTACTGTATGCGGGACCTCCGTGTATGCAAAAAATGAGGCATTACCATCCTGATCTGTTGCTGCCACGGCTGTCAGATCATCTTTCTGGTAGATCACACCGGATCTTCCATCCGGATGTACAATGTCTGCGGCTGCAAAAAGGCCATATACAGCACCTTCTAAAGTTCCGTCTCCCTGGGTCCGGCCATAGCTTTCTTCCTGGTCCTTTTCATAAAGATGCAGATCCCGTTTATTTATATAGATCCTTCCTTCTGTGCGGTGGTCCCAGACTTTAAAACAGTAAAGGGAATTCGATGGATCGCCAAAACAGGAAACATCCATCTCTCCCAGATCATCATCCTGAAAATCAGGAAGAAATGCTGTTATCCCCTCAAAATCATCATCGTCTTCTGAGGAAAAAAAGATTGCTTTTACAGAATTCCATACATTTTCCCGTAAAGACTCCCATAAAGAAATCGGTTCCAGGGAAATTTCTTCTCTTGTATAAATATATTGTTCTGTCGTTTCCAGATCCTTCTTTGCGTTCGATGCAGTGGCAGCAGCTACAACTGCGTTATCTTCTGCTGCATCACTTGCGGTTGCTTTGCTTTCTGTTGCCGTATTTGCTGTTGTCCTGCTTATCTTTGCATTACTTTCCGTTGCCCGGTCATCCCAGATCTCATCCTCGTCATCTTCCTCTTCTTCATAAATATCTTCGGTCAGCTTCACTTCATGGATCGTTCTAAGTTCCTCTGCTGATCTTTCTTCCTGCGCTCCGGTTTCATAAGCATATCCGTTTTTCTTTTCTTTTTTTTGTGGAGCGGGATGAAACTGCAGCTGCGTATTTTCCCCCAGATACACCTCTGATTGCGGATCTTCTCTTCCTGTACCTTCCTTTCCTGCTGTATTTCTCTGTGCCTGGGCGGAAGCCACTGTTATTTTCTCGATTTCAAAATCTTCCCTGTGTGTCCCGTGGACCATATAGCCGGTTCTGGCCTTTTTCTCTGTTAATGTATAGCCATACTCCAGGGCAATAAAATTTTCATAGGTTTCATCCCGGTCCTCTAACATGGCTTCCATTGCTTCTGTACTCTGTTCATGGTCCTCTTCATCCTCATTGGATACATGGAAATCGCTGGAAGCTTCACACAGTTCCTGTTCCTCAAGCCACTGCTCCCTGAGACGTTCATTTTCTTCTTCACAGTTACATTCTTCCTCTTCGCCTTCCCCGTCTTCTCCATCACCGCCATCTCCTTCGTGATCACATTCGATCCATTCCGGCGCCGGATGGCCCATACAGTAGGTTTTGCTGTAATTGTAATTGCGGATATCTTTATGAAAAGCCTTTCCTTCTTCGTCGGTGGTGATCACGTCACACAGCCATTCTTCTTCCGGTTCCGGGGACATACAGTTACTGTAAACCTGACCTGTCGTTCCGTCCGGCTCCCCTTCTTCATAGCCATGTTCATTGATCTGGGAATGGTCAAAACTTTCCCATACCTGAAAATCCGCTCCTGCAAGAGGCTGTCCTGTTTCTGCACAATATTTTTCCAGATCTATTTTGTAATCTGCCTCAAAAACTTCCCTGTGGCGGAACCGTTCTAAAGGCTGCATCTGACCGCCCTGGACACTCCCCTTTCCTGTTTCAAACCATACTTCTGCCTGGGGACGCTGCATATCCAGCCAGCCCATCTGCATCTGATAAGACTCTCCCGGATAAAAGATATAGGCATAATACCGGTCATCCAAGCCTTCCACGTTTCCTGCGCTGATCCGTCCGGAAGGTTCTTCTCCTGTATAAAGAAATGTGATCTCATTTTCCCCTGGTCCCTGTGTAAAACTCCAGTTTTTATCCGGGAACTGCCAGTTTGCGTTTTTAAGCTGGGGACAGGAACTAAGATCTAAGGTCAGCTCATAATGACCGTCTTTTAAGATCATATTTTCCTTACGGCCATTCCAGGCAGGAAGACTACTTCCGCTATTCGACTCATATTCTTCCAGGCCCTTTTCCACTACCGACCTCATTTCATGAAACAGGGAGAGAACCCTTCCGTCTCTTATAGCCCATTCCAGTTTTTTCATGGTCTCTTCCTGGATATCCCAGTCCTGCTCAAAACCTGCCAGACAGCCCCAGAAATAAGTCTGCACCATGGCATACCGGGTCTTATCATAATAATTTCCTGAAACCATCCACTCATAAGCCAGTGTCATAGGCAGATACCGGTCAAAACTTCCTATGACCGGTACGGAGGTTTCCGGTGACGCACTGTACCTCTCCCAGGATGCCTGGGTGTGATTGGGAAGTTTCTTTCCCGGCTGCAGGCAAAATGCCGGTACATGTCCTTCCACCGGATTTACATAATAGCAGGTGATCGACCGGTGACTGTGGCCGAAAATGTTGATCTGCCTGTTCTGAAAGGCATCTCCCCTGATGATCATCTGCACAGGCGGTTCACCTGCAGAGGCAGAAAACGGGATTCCTGTAAAAATAAGGACGCCTGCCAATAAGCCAGCCATCATTCGTTTCCATATTTTCGTATTCAATTGTTTTTCCCCCTTTGGAATGTGTTTTGATGTGTTTGATCTGATTTGTCCTGATGTGATGTGTTTAGATTTGATGTTTGATCTTTTCCATGATCTGAATTTTAGAAATGTTGCAAAATCCCCTGATATTTTAATCCAAACTTTCCCCTCCTTTTTCATTTTTTCACTTTTTTACAATTTTTGTGAAACTGCGGTCTGAAACGACCAAAAATAAATAGAATAAACAGATCTGACAGGGAGATCTCCCCGCCGATGGTACTAGGATAACATAAGAAAAAGAGCAAGTCAATGAGACCTGCCCTTTTCATAGCACTTTGATGATCATAATACTTTAAAATTTTGCCTGTACCAGCACATCCCCTTCATACACCACTGTATTTCCTGTAGGGATCACAGTTTCTTTTCCCCTTCGTATCATAACGATCAAAGTTCCCGCCTGCATAGGGATACGGCTTAAAGATCTTCCTTTCCATTTATGATTTTTATCCACGGTTATTTCGCGGAGCGTCATATTTTTCCGGTCTTCAAATTCCTCTGCCGCTGCGATCATCAGATCTCCTGCCTGCAAACAGGTATCTCCATTGGGAACTAACACTTCTTTTCCCCGGATCAGCACCACAACCAACAGTTTAGGCGGCAATGTGATCTCTTTTAAACATTTTCCCACATAAGGATGCTGGCTAAAAAGATGAAACTTTACAAAGCTGATGCTCTCTTCTTCCTGATAGTCATTAAATGTACGGCGCACATCTGCATTTTCATCGATCATCTGCAACTTTCCTGAGATCCATGGAAGCAGGGTTCCCTGGATAGAAATGGACAACAGTACAATGCAAAATACCAGGTTAAACAGGTTATATCCTAAAGGGACCTGGCGCAGCACTACATAGATTGCAAAAACAATGGAAGCAACACCCCGAAGTCCCGCCCAGGACACCAGTCCCATCTGCCCGATAGATGCCCGAAAACCAGCTAAAAGTGCGGCTACAGACACAGGACGGCCAACCAGGGTAAGAAAGATCATGATCACAAAAGAAGGAATGATCACCTGTGGCAGCTGGCTTGGAGTTACTAAAAGTCCTAACAGGAAAAAGCTCATCATCTGTGCCACACCTGTAAGCACATCAAAAAACAACACCATATCCCGCTTGTGAGGAAGGTAGGAATTTCCTAACAGGATCCCGCAAAGATATACACTTAAATATCCATTTCCGCCGATCATGGAAGGAATTGTATATGCCAGTATAGCCGTTGCAAATACCAGAATGGTTTTTCCCTGGGCAATATCAAATTCCACTTTATTTAAAATAAACGCTGTGACTTTTCCAAAAAACACACCACAGCCAATGCCGAACAGGATCTGGAAAACCAGCATGGAACCTACATTTACAGACTGTCCTGTGAGGACTGCTGTAAGGATCACCGTCAGCATATAGGAAACAGGGTCATTGGAACCGGACTCCATTTCCAGTAAAGAGGCTGTATTTTCTTTCAGATTCAGATTTTTTGACCTGAGGATATTAAATACAGAAGCTGCATCTGTAGAACCGATCACAGATGCCACTAAAAAACTTTCAAGAAGAGGAAGTTTTAACGCCAGATGAATAAACAGTCCTGTGATCCCGGCTGTAAATAAAACACCGGCTGTTGAAAGCAGAACAGCCCTGGGGATCACCGGCCCCGCTTCTTTAATATTCGTTCCGAAACCACCATAAAACATGATGAAAATAAGACTGACGGAACAGATCAGTTCACTGAACTGATAATCATCAAAGGATATTTTAAAAATACCATCTACCCCAAAGCACATTCCCAGAAGGATAAATGCAAGTAATGACGGAACTCCCAGTTTATCGATCAGCCGTCCTGACAGAATACAGATCACAATGACGATCCCTGTAAGCAGTAAGATCTGGTTCATGGTCCACCTCTTTCCGTTTCCCAGACTCACTTTTCCCACACCTGCATACGTTCCTGTCTTCTGACGTGACCGTTCTTGCCTGGGTAGATTATATTTTGACCCTGGTATCATGATAATATGAAAGGTATTATAATGGTATAAAACCGCTCCCGTCAAAGGTTTTCCCTGTCATTTCCTGCATTTTAACAGCTTCTTTATGCTGCCTTATTGCGAAAACCCGCCCATTTTCCAAATAATTTCTGCAGCTGGTCTATGTATCCGGCCTTTTCTACTGCTTCTGCCGTCACAACCGGAAGTTCTCCCAGCTTTTCCCCGTCCATATAATAAGCGATCATGCCGGCACGTTCCCCCCTGGCTAAGGGTGCTTCCATCTGCTCTGCCAGTTCCAGTTTTTTCTCGATCTTTCCCAGATCTTCCCCCTCTGTGCTCAACCAGGTAAAGGTTCCCTCTGCCTCCAGCAGTACGTTTTCTTTCACTCCTCCTGCAACTTTCATCTCAGGAAGAGGTATTTTTTCTTTGTCCTCATAAAGCCTGCATCTGGCATAACCATAGCTTAAAAGATTTCTGGCATCAGAAAAACGTGCTTTATAATCCGGCGCTGCCATGATCACGGCGATCAGGCGGATCCCGTCTTTTTGTGCAGTAGCGGAAAGACAGTATTTTGCCCTGGAGGTGGAACCTGTTTTTAAACCGGTTACCTGGAAATCTGCTGCCATTTTCAGAAGCTTATTTGTATTTGCAAGGCCAAATTCCTTGGTTCCCTGCTTCGTCACATGAGTGATATTTTCCATCCAGATGGTGGAATAATTATGGATCTCAGGATAGCAGTTGATCAGTTCCCTGGTCATAAGGGCAATGTCCCTGGCTGTGGTCAGATGATCCGGATCTTCTGTCAGGCCACAGCAGTCCGAAAAATGGGTATTGGTCATTCCCAGCCCCTCTGCCCGTTTGTTCATTTCTTCTACAAAAGCCTCTTCTGTCCCAGAAATATATTCTGCCATAGCAACAGAAGCATCATTTCCGGAAGCGATCACAATGCATTTGATCAGTGTTTCTACGGTCTGTACTTCTCCTTCTTCTAAAAACACCTGGGAACCGCCCATGGACTTTGCGTATGCACTGGTGGTCACCTGGTCCGTCATCTGGATCTTGCCTGCTTTTAAAGCATCAAAGATCAGAAGCAGTGTCATTACCTTGGTCACGCTGGCAGGACTGCGCTTTTCGTCTGCATCTTTCTCAAACAACAGCTTTCCTGTGGATGCTTCCATTAAAACAGCGGAAGGTGCCTGTATGGAAACTGCCTGCGCCTGCCCTGAAACAACCGCTGATACCGGAATATCCGGCTCCATCCCATATACTGCCATCCCAGTCATACTGCACCACAGAACCTGAAGCAGCAGAAACATACATATCCATCTTCTTTTTTTCATATCTTCCCCTTTTACAGATCTTCTGCAATTTATTTCTTTAACATAAATATGAAAAAAGAAGCACCTGTATAACCTGACGGTTTCTAAATAAAAAGAGAACTGAAGCCCTGGATGATCTCTCACCGTTTCGGCCGCAGTTCTCATTTTTATGAAACAGGATCCTGTTTCAATTTTATTCTGTTTTAGACTTCCTTTAATGCCTGGCGGATCGCTTCAGCCATTTCCTCATATTCTGCATCTGTAAGAATGGTCTTGCCGCTGTTCATCTCGAATGTACTGCCCCATTCTTCTCCACCTTTGTATTTTGGAACAATGTGGAAATGTAAATGATGTCCGGTATCACCGTATGCACCATAGTTTACCTTATCAGGGTTAAATACTTTGTGGATGGCTCTGGCAACTTTTGCAACATCTGCAAAATAGTCATTTCTCTCTTCATCAGTCAGTTCGATCAGTTCGCTGACATGTTTCTTGTGAGCTAAGATCACTCTTCCTCTCTTGCTCTGCTCTTTGAATACATACAGCTTACCTGTCTTCATCTCACAGCAAGGATAACCAAACTTAGCTAACAGTTCTCCTTCCACACAATATGCGCAATTTGGATCTTTAACCATTTCTCCCATTTTTGAGACCTCACATTCTGTTGAATTTTACTTCATTTCTTAGAATACCACGGAGATGTTAAAAAATCAACAAAAAGGACTATATGTTATATCCAACAGGCGTATTTTATGCTATACTGTATAGACTTAAAGGAATTTCAACAATACCACAAGCAATATGATTATCAGAAATATGACCAGGAGATTTTATGAGTAATTTAAATTTTAGAAAGAGACGGAACCGCCGGGGATTTTTCTTCCATTTGTCCCGCCACCTTCCTACTTTTATAGTTCTTTTTGTGATCGCCCTTGTTCTCGGGGGCGGTATTTTTGCCTTTTCACGCTTTGTTTTAAAAAAGCAGCCTGGAGACCGTCCGGTTTTTGCCACTGCTTCTGAAGCTACGAAAAGCAACGGGACCCCGTCTGCATCAGCAGAAGCTGATTCCGACGATCCCATTGGGCAATTGATCGATCAGGCAGACCGTCTGGCAAAAGGTTATGACTACGACAAAGCAATGGAACTTCTGTCCCAGGATCCTTCCATTCAGTCCGATCCACGGATCAGCGAAGCCCTTGCTTCCTTCCAGTCCCAAAAGGACTCTCTGGTAGCTGCAGATGTAAAAAATGTGACCCATGTATTTTTCCACTCTCTGATCATGGACACTTCCAAAGCATTTGACGGTGACTCCCGTATGGAAGGATATAATTCCGTTATGACTACCAAGGATGAGTTCTTAAAAATATTAGATGCCCTTTACAATGACGGCTACGTTTTAGTGCGCATCCACGATATTGCCTACGAAACAACAGATGAAAACGGAAATCCTGCTTTCACCTGGGGAACGATCATGCTGCCGGAAGGCAAAAAGCCCATTGTTATGTCCCAGGATGACGTATGCTACTATCCATATATGGATGGAGACGGATTTGCAAGCAAGATCGTAGTCGGCGAGGACGGACGGCCTACCTGCGAAATGAAAATGGATGACGGCAGCATTTCCACAGGTTCTTATGACCTGATCCCTCTTTTAAACGACTTTATTGATGAGCACCCGGATTTCTCCTACAAAGGAGCCAAGGCTATTATCGCACTTACCGGTTATGAAGGGATCTTAGGATACCGCACTGCTTCTTCCTACAGCGAAACCCCAGATTATGAAAGCGAGAAAGAGCAGGCTGCCAGGGTAGCCCAGTGCTTACGGGATGACGGCTGGGAACTGGCAAGTCACAGCTGGGGACACCTGTGGATGGGCGTTTCCGACGATCCGGAAAATCCATACAAAATCAGTGATGAACGTTTCTACACAGATACGGATAAATGGAAAAATGAGGTGGAGTCCCTGATCGGACCGACCGATATTTACATCTATCCTAATGGAAACGATGTTGCTGACTGGCACCCGTATACAGAGGAAAACTATCGTTACCAGTACCTTGCTTCCAAAGGTTTCCGCTACTTCTGTAATGTAGATGCCAGCAAGCCTGCATGGATCCAGAAGGGACCTGATTATCTGCGAATGGCCAGAAGAAACCTGGATGGTTACCGCCTGTACGAAGATATGATCCAGGAAGATCCTGCTAAAAAGCGTTTAAGCGATCTGTTTGACGCTTCCCAGATCTTTGATCCTTCCCGTCCTACTCCTGTTACATGGAATTACGGACATACACAAAATGAAACACCTGCACCAGAACCAGAACAGTAACGTATATTAAAGCAAGAACGTTTCTTTTCGGAGCCTTTCTATGAAACCCAAATTGCAGGTTTCCAGGGTCAGCTTTTCCTACCATAGTAAAAACAGGGAAACGCTGGCCCTTTCTGATATTTCTTTTAACGTAGATACCGGAGAATTTATAGCCATTGTAGGTCCTTCCGGCTGCGGAAAATCCACTCTTTTATCTCTCTTATGCGGACTGAACATGCCGGAAGCAGGCGCCATTTTTCTGGATGGGGAACTTTTGGAAAAAAATCCCAAAAATGCCACCGGGATCGGCTATATGTTCCAGAAGGACCACCTTTTTGAATGGCGGGATATTTTTTCCAATGTTTCCCTTGGACTTGAGATCCAGAAAAAATTGAATACTGAAACAAAACAGGAACTTTCTGACCTGCTCTCTGACTATGGACTTGCCGGTTTTGAACACGCAAAGCCCTCTGCCCTTTCCGGAGGTATGCGTCAGAGAGCCGCTCTCATACGTACACTGGCACTGAAACCGGATCTGCTTTTATTAGATGAGCCATTTTCTGCCCTTGATCATCAGACAAGGCTTATGGTATGTGATGATATCAGCTCTATTTTAAGGAAAAATGGAAAGACTGCTATTTTAGTGACCCACGACCTGTCAGAAGCTATCAGTTTTGCTGACCGTATTATCGTCCTCACTCCCAGACCCGGCCGTATCCGCACAGTCCTTTACCTTTCTTTTCCTGATGACTGTAACAGCCCCCTAAAAAGGCGCAACTGTCCGGAATTTTCCCATTACTTTAATACTTTATGGAAGGAGCTGATAAAAGATGACCAGACAGCAGGAATATGAAGCCCGCCTCCTTTTGCAGACCCGCCAGATCCGGATCTGCCGTATAATGATTCTGATCCTGTTTTTATCCCTCTGGGAGCTGACTGCCTCTCTTGGCCTGATCAACCGCTTTATCTTCAGTTCCCCTTCCCAGATCCTTTTCTGTCTGTGGAACATGCTTCTTGATAAGAGCCTTTTTCTCCATACAGGGGTAACCTTAACAGAAACCCTTTTAAGCTTTCTTTTATGTACCCTTATCAGCCTTTTAACTGCCCTTTTTCTCTGGTCCAGTCCTTTTGCAGCCCAGATTTTTGAACCGTTTCTGGTACTTTTAAACAGTCTTCCAAAATCGGCTCTCGCCCCTCTTCTTTTAGTATGGCTTGGAAACCGTATGCGCACAGTTATCGTAGCCGCTGTGTCCATTGCTGTTTTTGGCTCTGTTATGACTCTGTATACAGGCTTTAACCAGATGGATCCAGACAAAATACGTTTGATCTATGCCTTAGGCGGCGCAAAAAAAGAGGTACTTACCAAGGTTCTTCTTCCTGGAAGCCTTCCTCTGTTAATGAGCACTATGAAAGTAAATATCGGTCTCTGTCTGGTCGGTGTGATCATCGGGGAATTTTTAAGCGCCAAAGCAGGACTTGGCTACCTCATCACCTATGCTTCCCAGACCTTTGAGATGACAAAACTGATGAGCGCCCTGATCATGCTCTGCCTGTTGTCCTGTGTGTTGTATCAGGCAGTAGGGATGCTTGAGAAACAATTTTTAAAACAATGACCTGAAAATAAAACAAGATCGCAGCAAAATGACGTTTTAAATGCCGCTTTGCTGCGATCTTTTCCATATGATCTAACTTAATTTTCCAGATAAATTTTTCAGATACTCTTTATTTGCACAGCTTCTTAAATTCATCTGCTACAAACTGTACCTGTGTTCCGATGATAACCTGTACAGAGGTCTTGCTTGGACGCATCACACCTGCAACACCGGCAGATTTGATCACTTTTTCGTTGACCTTTGTATAGTCTTTTACTTCCAGACGAAGTCTTGTAATACAGTTGTCAATGGAAGCCACATTTTCAGGACCGCCAACGCCTTCCAGGACTGTCTTTGCAACAGAAGTATAATCATTGTTTGCTAAAGTTGCCTTTAACTCTTCTGCATCATCATCTTCACGTCCCGGAGTCTTTAAGTTAAACTTGGCAATTGCGAAACGGAATACAACATAGTAAAGAACGCCAACTGCCAGACCTACCGGGATCAGCAGCCATGGATTTTCTGCAAGTGGTGTAAAGGAACTGAGTACCATATCAACAGCACCGCCGGAGAAGGAGAAGCCTGCACGGATCGGCAGGGCAACGGTGATACCTGCTGTAATACCTGCTAACAGAGCATGTACTACATACAGTCCCGGAGCAAGGAACATAAAGGAAAACTCGATTGGTTCTGTAACACCTGTAAAGAAAGAACAGAACGCTGCGGAAGCTAAAAGTCCGTAAACAATTTTCTTCTTACCAGGTTTTGCAGTCTGATACATAGCAATGCAGGCTGCCGGAAGACCGAACATCATAAATGGGAAGAATCCGGTCATATACATACCAGTCTGTCCGTAAACACCGGTATTGCCCCAGAAATTGCTCAGGTCACTGATACCTGCTACGTCAAACCAGAATACAGAGTTTAACGCATGGTGCAGGCCAAATGGGATCAGAAGCCGGTTAAAGAATGCATAGATACCTGCTCCAACAGCACCCATTCCGATAAATGCTTCGCCTAATGCTACCAGACCACCGTAAACCAGAGGCCATACAACAAACAGGACTAAAGCTGCAACTATGGAATAAATAGCTGTAAAGATCGCAACTGCTCTCTTGCCGCTGAAGAATGCCAGTGCATCCGGCAGTTTTACAGTCTTATATTTGTTGTAACATGCAGAACCGATGAGACCGGAAAGAATACCAACGAACTGGTTGACGATCTTTCCAAATGCAGGTGCTGCCTCATGTCCGGTAATACCGGCAACAGCACCGGGACTTAACAGTGTGGTGATCATGTACATGGAAACAAGACCTGCCAGACCTGCTGTACCATCTGAGTCATCTGCCATACCTACGGCTACACCTACTGCAAACAGCCAGGACATGTTATCGATCAACGCACCCCCTGCTTTGATCAGGAACAGTCCGATTGAGTAAGCTAAGCCCCCCGCAGTAAATCCCTGAACCTCACCTGCCATAGCTGCCGGTGCCAGGATGTATCCGATACCCATAAGGATACCACATACTGGCAGACACGCCACTGGAAGCATCAGTGACTTACCAAGTTTCTGAAAGAACTTCATCATAACTAAAAACCCCTTTCTTTTGTTGCCGTTTTTTTATCCCGGCTTATTTATTTGAACCCTTCTCCTGGTTTCAAATCCCCTTTATATCCATGTTGATGTTCATTACAGAGTAATGATCTCGTCCATGGCTTTTACGGCTTTTCCCGTATGGCATACCATATCCGGGAAATCAGAAACATTGCAGACGATCACCGGTGTTATTACCTCATAACCCGCTGCTTTGATCTGCTCTATATCTGCTGTGATCAGCAGATCCCCTGCCTTTACTGTGTCACCCTGTTTTACATGGGTGATAAAGAACTGCCCCTTTAAATTCACAGTGTCTAAGCCAATGTGAACGATCACATCTGCACCGCTCTCTGTACGGATACTGACCGCATGTCCGGTTTCAAATAATACAGTTACCTCTCCGGATGCAGGCGCTTTAAATTCATTTTCCGAAGGCAGGATGGCTACGCCTTTTCCCAGTATCTCCTGGGCAAATGCAGGATCCGGCACCTCGCTTAAAGGCACTGCCTGACCGGCTACAGGTGCAAGGATTTGGCCTTCCTCTTTTTTTCCACCGAATAATTTTTTAATTCCCTGAAACATAATAATTCCCCCTTAAAACAAAAACCAATTTTGAACAAATATCTGTTTCACATAATATCGTTCAAAATTGGTTTTGCGTGTTGCCTTAGAGCAACCAATATTATCAAGAAAATAACGATAGGGCTATAATATCATCATTACCCCTATAAGTCAATGCACTTTCTTTCGGTCTTTGTCTATTTTACCGAAAAATCCTATTTTATTATTGCTTTTTCTGCCTATTTTTTCTGTTTTTCTTCCGCTGTCCTTAAAAGTCCTGCCTGGATCGTGATGCAGGTTGCAATAATCAGGAATAATGGGTAAACAGAGTATGGCAGGATAGCAAACGGGGATATGTTCGCCATTTCAGATGTCATCAGCATACCGCCGTCATGAGGCATAACAGCTAAGAATGCACAGGCAAAAATATCTACCAGGCTTGCCAGACGCTTTGGCGCGATCTTGTACTTGCTGCCGATCTCTTTTGCAATAGGACAGGTAACGATGATAGCAATCGTATTATTGACCATAGCACCGGATAAAATACCGGAAAGGATACCGATACCATATTCTGCCTGTTTTCTGTTTTTGATCTTTTTGGTGATCGTATCGATCATCCATTCAATACCGCCGTAATACCGTACCAGACCGATCACACCGGATACCAGGATAGCAACAATACTGATGCTGAACATATCAGCCATTCCATCACCTACTGCCATGGCGATATCAAAGAAGCCTACATTTCCCTGTAAGAGTCCTACAATAAAGGTCATTAAAATACCAATGAACAGTACCACAGCTACATTGATACCCATTAACGCAGTTACTAAAACGACAATATAAGGAGCGATCTGGAACAGGTCAAAAGCACCTACTTCAATGCTTCCGCTGCCTGCTCCCCCTATAAATCCATAAAAGATCAGAGAAAGAACAGCTGCCGGAAAGGCAATGAAGAAGTTCATGCGGAACTTATCACGCATCTCAGATCCGCAGCCTTCTGCTGCTGCAATGGTGGTATCAGAGATCATGGACAGGTTATCACCAAAATAAGAACCGCCGATCACTGCCGCACAGACGATAGCCGCATTTAAGCCTGCGCCTTCCGCTACGCCCAAAGCAACCGGAGCCATAGCTGCCATGGTACCCATGGATGTTCCGATGGCTGTAGAGATAAAGCAGCACATCATAAATACGCCAGGAACCAGAAGCTTGACCGGAATATAGTGTAAACACAGGTTAATTACAGAAGTCTTGCCGCCAATAGCTGCTGCTGCGCCCTGAAATCCGCTGGTCATAAGATAGATCAGAACGATCATCATAACACCGCTGCGGCCCATATTTTCTGTAAGGACATCTACCTTCTCTGAAATCTTCACCCCCGGTGCCAGAATAAGGGCAGACGCAATTCCCACAAGCAACGCTACATGGCGTGGGAAATAGCCAAAAGGACTTTCCGCTCCCATAACCGAAAACACAATACCACAACCAATGTAAGTTCCTAAAAATACGATCAGCGGCAGAAAGGCCAACGCCCCCAGTTTCTTGTTTTCCATAAGAAATTCTCCTTTTCGTGCCTGCATCTTCTGCAAAGCATTTTTGTATTCCCATTAAACCATTATAAACGCTTGTAAAGAAACGCACAATACCCCCATATGTCAGATCCGGTCCGACCATGAGGGATGCGCAGTTATATTATTATTTTATGCTGCTTTTTGTGCCAGTTTTTTTCTGTGGATCCAGTCTTTTCCTTCTACAAATCTTGTAATGACCATGGCAAGTCCAGTATCACCTGTTACATTGACTACAGTTGCAGGTGCATCGGTAATGGTTCCGATGAGAACCATGATCGGGATAGCTACTGTAGGGAAGCCGAATGCAGATATGATAAAGATCTCAGCTACATAACCGCCTGCAGGGATTCCTCCCATAACAACAGATGCAATAACAGCTACCAGGATAGACATTAAAATGTTTCGTGGGGTTGCATATTCCATATGGAATACTGAGCATAAAAACGCTACCTTAATGATCTGGATCACACATGCGCCATCTTTGTGAAGATTTGCACCTAAAGGAATAACAAGATCTGCAATCTCATCGGGAATACCAATTTTCTTTGCCTGCTGTAAATTAACTGGCAGAGTTGCTGCTGAAGAGCAGGTACCAAGAGCAGTTAAGGTAGATGGCACGCAGGTTGCCCACCATATGCGTACACCTTCCATGCCGCCACCGATATAAGCAAATACTGTCTGTGAAACAACATAATAGGCAACGATCACAAACAGGTACATGACAATTGCTTTTGACAACGGTCCGATCACATCACTGCCGTTAGAACCGATCAGGATCGCAAAATAACAGCCAAGTCCTAAAGGGGCCAGTTTCATAACGATATTGATCACGTTTACGATAGCTGCTGTAAGGCGATCCATAGCTTCTACGATCGGCTTGCCCTTTTCACCGGTCTGGATGATCGCAATAGAGAAAATAACAGTAAATACGATCAGTGCCATCAGGTTAGATTTAGAGAACAGAAGCGGGAAATCACCGACTGTAAACATTCCCAGTACATTCATGCTTCCACTGGCATCTGCTACATCCTGTGTTAAAGAAACAGTAGAACCTTCCGCCGGATCAATGACCAGACAAGGAGCTACCATAAACAGGCATGCAATAACACCGGAGACAATAACACCGATCAGGAAGATCATTAAGATCTTTCTGAGTTTTGCAAGATCCTGCATTTTTGCGATCGCCGCTGTTAAAGAACAGAAGATCAGCGGTACAACACAGCAATACAGCAGATTTAAAAATGTATCGGCAATGGGCTGGAGCACACTTGCTCCAGGTCCCCAGAAAAATCCAATCACACCGCCTGCTACCATAGCTGCCAGCAGTAAAATAGACGATTTATATGTATTCCAGAAAGTTTTCATCTCTTATCTTCCCCCTGACTATGCCCACTTTGTGTGGTTGTCCAGTGCAGCTTTTAACTGCTCCATTGCCTTTACTACGGTAGCTCTCGGGCATGCAAGGTTAAATCTTTCAAACTGTGCAGTTGCCGGTCCGAATACCTTACCGCTGTCTAACCAGAGATGTGCTTCTTCTACCATAATGTGCTCTAATTCTTCATCTGTAAAACCATATCCTGAAAAATCAACCCAGGTAAGATAGGTTCCTTCAGGATCTACGAAATGAGCCTTCGGGAAGTTTTCCTTTACGAAATCACGCATGTAATTCATATTTCCGGTAATATACTCTACCAGTTCATTTACCCATTCATCACCCTTTGTATAAACAGATTTTACTGCAACCTGTCCCATAATGCTTCCCTGGCTGTAACCTGCTGCTGCATTTGCCTTACGGTATGCTGCGCGGAGTTCCGGATTTTTAATAATAATGTTGGCTGGCTGAAGTCCTGCTACGTTAAAAGTCTTACTTGGAGAAGTATACAGTACCAGACTGTTATGGTACTTTTCATCCAGAGTCATGAAGCTTGTAAATTTGAAGCCAGGATATGTAAAGTCACAATGGATCTCATCATCCATGATCACTACATTGTGCTTTAAGCAGATATCTCCCATTTTCTCCAGTTCTTCTTTTGTCCATACTCTGCCAACAGGGTTGTGAGGATTGCACAGGATAAATACTTTTACATTGTTATCTACGATCTTCTTTTCAAAATCTTCAAAATCAATGGTGTATTTTCCATCTTCATAATGCAGCTGGTTATTTACAAAAATTCTTCCGTTATCTTCGATCACTTCGCGGAATGGATAGTAAACCGGCTGCTGGATCAGAAGCGCATCGCCTTCTTTATGCATTATAATGACTACATCATGTCCGCACACCAGTATGGTGATAACTATACGCTTACCATGATGGAAGTCCACACACTCAGTTATATTGAAGACCATCCCGGAACCTCTTCCGGTGAACTGATCCAGTACTGGGATAAAACAAAGGGAACTATTTCCCAGATCCTTACTAAATTAGAAAAACTGGAACTGATCGAAAAGCGCAAAAAAGACGGAAATGCGAAAAACCTTTATCTATATGTGACAGCAGAAGGTTCCCGTGTCAGTAAGGCACATAAAATGTATGATATCCTGGATATCGCCAAGACTATGTCCCAGCTTCAGAAACAGTGCAGCGCCGAAGAGATCGAGGCATTTTACCATGTGATCTCTGTTTACAACGAAGTCATTAAAAAAGATTTTGAGATCAACAAATCCCCACGCAAACGGACAGACGTAACACCTCTTCCCTGATTTTTTTATATGCTAAATTTATAAAAAGAATGTGCCGTGGCACAAAAAACGCAGAAACCCATCTTTTCGGACCGGTTCCTGCGTTTCTTTCATTCATTTTATACTATTTTGTATTTTATACTATTTTATTCATTTTTGTTCATCTATGATCGCTTACTGAACAGAAACTACCTTATAATCCTTATCTTCTACTGCCTTTGTAAGGACTGCATTATCTACATCCTTCTCTAAGGTTACAACAGCAGTTCCCTTTTCGTGGCTTACTTCTGCGCTCGCTACTCCGTCTAATGCTTCCAGAGCCTTCTTAACAGCTGCCTCGCAGTGTCCGCACATCATTCCCTCAATTTTCATAGTCTTTGTCATTGTTTTGTTCTCCTTTTTTGTTTCTGTATTTATTTCTGCCGCAGCAACTACTGCTCCTGCAGGAGCGGCTGCTTTACGGCGGATCTTCTTATCTTTGCGGCTGTCTTTGATATTTAATAAATTCAGCCTTAATGCATTGGTCACAACGCAGAAGCTGGATAAGCTCATGGCTGCTGCACCAAACATCGGGTTTAACTTCCATCCAAAGATGGGGATCCAGATACCTGCTGCAAGGGGGATACCGATCACATTGTAGAAGAAGGCCCAGAACAGGTTTTCATGGATGTTTCTAAGGGTTCCGCGGCTTAAACGGATGGCTGCGGGCACATCACTTAAGCGGCTCTTTACCAGAACGACATCTGCTGCGTCAATGGCAACGTCTGCACCGGCTCCAATGGCAATACCCATATCCGCTCTTGTGAGAGCAGGGGCATCATTGATACCGTCACCAACCATGGCAACTTTTCCCTGTTCTTTTAACCTGCGGATCACTTCTTCCTTACCATCCGGAAGAACGCCTGCGATGACACGGTCTACGCCGGCCTGGCGGCCAATGGCCTTGGCTGTGCGTTCATTATCACCGGTCAGCATAACTACTTCAATACCCATATTCTGCAGCTCTTTTACTGCCTGTGGGCTGTCTTCTCTGATCACATCGGCAACTGCGATCATACCTGCAAGTATACCATTTTTTAAGAACATAAGAGGTGTTTTTCCCTCTTCTGCCAGTTTTTCTGCCTGGCTTTTTATCTTTTCGGATATCTCCGTCTGGCTCTGTGCAAATTTCAGGCTGCCGCCTTTTACATCCGCATCTCCCACTTTTCCTTCCAGGCCATTTCCCGGAAGTGCCTTAAATTCACTAACCGGGATCTGTTCTGCCTGTTTTTCTGCCCCATAGGCTACGATCGCCTTTGCTAACGGATGCTCGCTCCTGCTTTCCAGTGAATATGCTAATTTTAACAGCTCTTCTTCTGAAGTTCCATCTGCCGCCAGTACATCTGTTACTTTTGGCTCACCACTTGTAATGGTTCCTGTTTTATCTAATGCAACGATCTCAACTTTTCCTGTTTCTTCCAGGGAAACGGCAGTCTTAAAGAGGATACCGTTCTTTGCACCCATACCATTTCCTACCATGATTGCAACCGGTGTTGCAAGTCCCAAAGCACAAGGGCAGCTGATAACCAGAACAGAAATACCTCTTGCAAGGGCAAAACCAACGCTTTCACCTGCGATCAGCCATACAATAACCGTCAGCACTGCAATGGAAATAACAGCAGGAACGAAAATACCGGAAACTTTATCTGCCACTTTTGCGATGGGTGCCTTGGTAGCTGCCGCGTCACTGACCATACGGATGATCTGGGAGAGTGTAGTATCTTCTCCTACGCGGGTAGCTTCACAGCGGATAAAACCGGACTGGTTAATGGTGGCTGCGGAAACACGGTCTCCTGCCTGCTTGTCTACAGGAATACTTTCACCTGTAAGAGCAGCTTCGTTTACAGCGCTGTTTCCTTCTAATACGACACCATCTACCGGTATATTTTCACCAGGGCGGACAACAAATACATCACCGATGCGTACCTGTTCAACAGGTACTTCTGTTTCTTTTCCCTCTTTTTCCACTACGGCAGTCTTTGGTGACAGCTTCATCAGGCTCTTTAAGGCATCTGTAGTCTTTCCTTTGGAACGGGCCTCTAACATTTTTCCGACTGTGATCAGTGTCAGGATCATGGCAGCGGACTCAAAGTAGAATTCATGCATGTAGCCCATCACTGCCTCTGCATCTCCCTGATGTTCAGCATAAGTCATGGCAAACAGTGCATAGGAGCTGTAGCCGAAGGAGGCAAAGGAACCTAAGGCTACTAAGGTGTCCATGTTTGGAGCACCATGGAACAGGCTCTTAAAACCGTTAATAAAGAACTTCTGGTTGATGACCATAATGATCACTGTCAGATACAGCTGTACCAGACCCATCATCACATGGTTGCCGTCCATAAATGCCGGCAGCGGCCAGTTCCACATCATATGTCCCATGGAGAAATACATAAGGACAAGTAAAAAACCTACGGAATATAATAAACGTTTCTTTAAAATAGGAGTTTCATGGTCTGCAAGGGCCTCTTCAGAAGCTGCAGCGCTGTTTGCTCCACCGTTTTTTTCTCCTTCGGCATCTTTTGCAGACGCGCCATAGCCTGCATCTGCTACTGCTTTTATGATCTCCTGGTCTGTGGCACTTCCTTCCACGCCCATGGAGTTGGTTAAAAGGCTGACAGAGCAGGAAGTTACTCCCGGCACCTTGGAAACCGCCTTTTCTACACGGGTGCTGCAGGCTGCACAGCTCATTCCCGTTACTGTATACTGCTTCATTGTATTACTGGCTCCTTTCTTATACCTGTTCATACCTGTTTAGGTTCCACACACGGTCGTGCTCCACTGCCTGCTGACGCAGGCGGAACCTTCATTTTCCTCTCCACTTATTTCATAAGTTTCTGCAAGGTGGTCACCAGTTCATCGATCACCTCATCTTTTCCCGCTCTTATATCTTCTGCTACACAGGTCCTGATATGATTTGCAAGAAGGACCTTATTAAAACTGTTTAACGCTGCATTGGCTGCAGCCACCTGTATTAATATGTCCGGACAATAAGCGTCCTTTTCCACCATCCCTTTAATTCCCCGTATCTGGCCTTCAATGCGGTTTAAGCGGTGGATCAGGTCTTTGTATTCCTTTTCTGAACGCTCTTTTGTTTTATGGTGGCAACAGCAGCATTTTTCTTCTTCCATAAACGTTCCTGTCTTTCTCCTTTATTTTCCCACCATTCCCCTGGGAATATACGCATTATATACCCCACCAGGGTATATTGTCAAGTAGGCTGTTCCCATAATTTTTCTCATTAAGATATTTTGGCTGGACCATGATCATTTTCCCCCCGGATACTGCTCTCTTTCTTGCAGAGCGATTGCTCCTGTGCTATAATAGTGACAGAAAATTCTGAAAATTACTATATCTGTATTTTTACAGATATCCGACTGCAAAGGAGGATTTATGGATCTGATCAACCAGTTTATTGAAAACTATAAAAAGAAACTTACTTTTTATGAAAATCTGGGACGTATTTCCTCTTCTCAACTGGAAGATGCCTTACAGTCAGCCGGTATCCGGGCTATGGTCACTTACAGGATCAAAAACCCCGGCCGTTTAAAAAGTAAGATACTGCGCAGAAATGTCAAGCGCACGGTTCCCTATAAGAACATGAAAGAGATCTACGAGGATATTGCTGACCTTTGCGGCATCCGTGTGTCCCTGTATTTCCCAGGTGACCGCATAAAAGTAGACTCCCTGATCAGCGATCTTTTTCAGGTGATCGAGCGCAAACAGTTCCCGGAACAGTCCAAACCGCCTACCTATAACAAACGTTTTTCCGGCTACTGGGCCAATCATTACCGGGTGCATATGAAAGAGGAAATGGTACAGCCTTCCGAAAAACGCTACTGCGCTGCCAGGATCGAGATCCAGGTAGCTTCTGTCCTGATGCATGCCTGGTCTGAGGTGGAACATGACCTGGTGTATAAGCCTATGCAGGGAACACTTTCTGAGGAAGAACTGGCTATCTTAGATGAATTAAATGGTCTGGTGCTTACCGGTGAAATCGCCCTGGAACGGCTTCAGGCTGCTGGAAATGAAAGGATTCAGAACAGTAAAGCTACTTTTGCCAATCAGTTTGAGCTTGCCTCTTATTTATATAATTATTTAAGCAATAATTTCCTTCCGGAAGATATCAAGCTTCGTATGGGAAATATTGAGCTGCTGTTCCGCTTTTTAAGCAGCTTAAAGATATTACGGGCAAAAGATATCGGACCTATCGTAAAGTCTGTAAAATTTGAAAAAGACAAACGTACCATTTCCCAGCAGATCATTGACCAGATCATCAGCGGAAATGAAAAGAGATACCAGGCATACCAGAAGCTGCGCTCCGATGACTCCAATTTAACGGTGGAACATCAGGAAGCCATCAACTACTTCTTTGGCCAATGGGTGCCTCTTGAAAATCTCTTAAACCGTGTGACCAAGCGCAGTTCCCGTTCCGTAAGCGTATTTAATATCAACGCTTTAAAACGACTGGGAGTGCTTGATAAAGAATGTATTAACCAGATCGCCTTTTTACGAAAAATGCGAAATTCCCTGATCCATGATATTGAAGTACCGGAAGCTTCTTATATCCGGGAACAGGGCGAGGAAGCGAAAGTTTTACTGGAAAAATTAACGAAATTATTAGAAACGAAAACAGCAGAGGGGTAAATTCCTCTGCTGTTTTTATATAATAGATATTGTCTGCAAAACCTGCCAACAGCCGCACGGGGCTGATGCATAGCAGTATGTGGTTATGATCATTTGCAATTATCGGATTTCTTCAACTGCAGATATGTGATTTCCCTTCTTAACTGTAAACTGCATTACATACACTTTAAAGGGTCCATCGTCGCCTTTTGCAAAAGGTTCTTCTCTAAAGATTTCCGCCTGTATCCCCTGTTTTTCAAGATCTCTTTTACGTTTGTTGGCTTTTTCAAACAGAATTTTATGCTTTTTTTCGTTCTCTTCTCCAAAATAACGTCTTGGATAAATGACCGCTGCCTGATCCATCTGCCGGATCAGATGATCGGTTACTCTCTTATGGGCTTCTCTGTGAAACATCCAGGCAATGTATCTGGCAAGTACCCTGACGGGGTATCTTTTATACAGGGATACCATTTTTGCAAACCAGGTATCTTTCTCCTGTTTTGCAGCCTCTTCCACCAGTTTTGCTGCCAGCGGCGAACATTTCCACGGTTCTTCTTTTTCTCTTACATAGGCCAGTGAAGCTGCCGGATAAAACAGATAACTTAAAGGCGGAAATTCTCTTAAAGATGCCAGTTTTTTCTCTTCTTCACTGCAGCAATCTTCTCCCAGATATTCCCATTTATCCCCTAAAATAGCGATCTTATATTCTAACTGGCGCAGATACTCATATCCCTTCACCCAGAAATGACCGATCTCACCATAATCATACAGCTCACATTCCAGGCTGATATCTTTAAAAAACAGGGTGCAGACTGTATCTCCCTGATGGACCGCCAGGATATACCGCCCCTTTTCTTCACCTTCCGCGTCCGTGTTATCTGTTTCTTCTTTATCCAGGGAAGCGCTTAGTTCTCCCTCGTAATCCGGCAGGTAATTTCCTGTAAGCACTGCCTCATGGAATACCAGAAAGCTTTCCGCTGTGTCATTCATCATATACACCAGACGGATATCCGATGGCTTTTTCCTCTCATCACCAACCGGCAGATTCAAAAGTTCAAACTGCCCCTGTTCCAACAGATCTGCCAGCTTTTCAAATTCCATTCCCGAACAGTCTAATCTCACTCCTGCTCTCCTTCATTTGCCTCTTCCATAGTAACATTTTCCTGGCCATCTTCCACATACTCCAGACGCAGCACTGCCTGAGGCCAGTTTAAAGCAATACGGGCTACTTTTCCCTTTTCTGCTCCTGCTTTTTTGATCAGATCCAGCAATTCGTCCAGGACTGCCCTTGTAAGATAGCCGCCTCTCCAGTGAAAGGTAAGCATTTTTCCCTTTTTTGCTGCCTGGAGGGAACGTTTATACACATCTTCTGTCTTTGTAAAGGACATTTTCTTCTCTTTGTAATAAAAATGATCCCCGTCCGTACAGGCCGGCGCCGGCGCGATCAGCGGCTCATGGTCCCGGAAAATATTTTTATCATCCAGATTAAAGTAATCGTAGCGGATCTCCTTTGCACCAAAGCTGTGCTTACCTAACGTATTGTCAAAGGTAGCATCCAGGTGATAATACGTGCCGCCAATTTTTACAATATTCCAGGTATGACGGTATTTGATCCCTTTTTCAGGATTATTTCCGCAGATAGCGATCATACACCAGATACCTAAGGCGTCACAAAGCACTTTTACAGATTTGGCGATCCCTTCACATACCCCTACACCCTGTCCTAAAGGACCGATGATCTCATGAGAATAAGATTTCTTTAACTTATCATAATGTACATTTTCACAGATAAAATCATGTACATACTTTTCTTTTTCCCATTCCGAAAGCTTCATAGCAGGGCGGACCAGCTTTTCCACTCTGGCTTTTAATGCTTTCTGGTGTTCTTTGATCTTTCCTTTTTCAAAAATATACTCCGGCAAAAAAGTGATATTGGCCGAGTCCTGATAATACCGGTAATGAAATCCCTCTGCCCAGAAGATCTCCGGATGGTCCAAACGCAGCTGGAAAAATACGTCGCTTAGTTCCCGTCCTTCTAATTTCGGCACCTGGAAGCTGTCGGAAAGTGCCATGAGCCCCTGGTAAATGGCATAGTAGACAGCCTGTTGGGGCTTGCTCATCTTTGTATAGTAATATGGTTCCATAATAATTTCCTTTCATGATCAGATGAAAGTCACCGTAAAAAAGCTGATGTCATCTGCAATCCATCTGTCTCACAGAAGCCATCAGCTTTTTCTTAATGTCCTCTCAAAATCTTTCTGTGCCTGATTTTGTGAGAACATTTTATTTATGCACAGAGCATCTGCAACTCTGCCATATCTGTCCTTGTCCAACGGGAAATATTATAACCTGTCCCTTATCTTTTGTAAACTGTTTTTTGTTTAAAACCTGGCTTAAACATCCGGTTTACGGCCTAAATAAAGAGCTGCTGCCTCTTTTGAAAGGTTTTCGCCAATAACGATCAGCACTTCCTGGCCTTTTGGCGCCGGTTTCAGAGAAAATTCCCTGCTGGTGGCATTTAACTCCAACCAGCCGTTTTCTCCCTTTTTTATATAGCCTTTGATGCGAAAGATCTTTCCGCAGGAAGGATCCCTAAACATATTTTCTACTGCTGTTTTTAGCTGATCCGGATCCATGGAAAAATTCAGATAGTACAGAGAATCAAACATTTTCCCCTGTTCTAAATGCATTTTTTCATAATCTTCCATGCGATATTCACAGTTGAGCAGACGCTTATAATCAGCCTCTTCCAGATCTTCCCAGTTTTTGCACAGGATCTGATCCAGGGTAAACCTTCGTTTACAATGTACCTGTTCCATTGCCTGGTTCAGATAAGAAAGGGTGGCTTTCAACTGTTCTTGAGACACTTCATCGCATTTACTGAAAAGCACGCAGCCTGCATCTGCTACTTCTGATGCCAGCAGATATTTTGCCTCTTTTGAAAGATCCTCTTCCAGGCCTGCATCCACCAGTGCGATCACATTTCCCGGCTCATAAAAGCGGTCTAACGGCTCTTCATAAAGGGTGTCAAAAAATTCATCCACATCATAAATGCCAGACGGCTCTACGATCACCCGGTCATAGCCTTCCATAGCCATTGCGATCAGCTTGGTTTTAAATCTGCGTCTGTGGCAGTCTGCGTCACAGCCTCCGGCGATCATTTCCAATGTGCAGTTATCCCCTTCTAAATCCTGTAAAAGGAGCATATCCACATTGATGGCGCCAAAATCATTTTCCAGTATTCCGATCTTCTTTCCCTGTTTCATCAGATAAGAAGCATACTTTTTTATAAAAGTTGTCTTCCCGGCACCTAAAAATCCGGTGATCAGATCGATCTTTATCATATCTTTCACTCCTCGTATAATATCTTTTAGATACATAAATACATATATTTTGGTTAATAAG
>ERZ827516.290-NODE-290-length-57959-cov-17.142011_pt1 | contig 57959 bp, 47 predicted proteins | sample MGYA00519703_ERZ827516 | MGnify/ENA primary metagenome ERZ827516 (study PRJEB31778, sample SAMEA3449337) | human gut metagenome | biome: human gut; feature: human-associated habitat; material: faeces | place: United Kingdom | collected 2010/2012 ...
GGAGGGGTGTATGCCAGACACTGAAAAATAGTTTTTGTCTTTTTGCCAGAAACGAACAAGTTTGCTGACAATTTTTCGGAGATCGGCAGTCAGAATCATAGAGCTTACAAAATCCCTTCTTTGATATTCCAAAAGAATTTCAGAAAACAAAGGCTCCAAATTCATTTCCTGAACCTGCTCAGGGGAAAAGAGGCAGGGACAGTGAAGAACATGGACGCTGTGAAGAACGGCTCTTAAATCAAGCACATCCATTTTGCAGGAAGGAAGAAGACCAGGATCAAATTTAATCACATCGTATTGAGAAGATAAAATGTCCTTTTCCAGAGCAATTGAATGCATACATCTTGGTGGAAAAAGGACCACGCAGCCGCGAGTACCCGTTACAAGTGTGTTATCCATGGAGACAGTAATCGTACCCTGATGAATGTAGAGAAGCTCTGCATAGTAGTGCCAGTGTGCAGGAATTGGCAGAGGGGAGGTGTTGCTGTCAAAAAGAAATACCTCATAGGGGGAGGCAATTGGGTCAATATATTCGTATAAATTGTTCATAAAATTTCAATTTTGCCTTTCGTCAAAATTATTATAATTCTATCAAATATGATAGTAGCAAGAGGATGCATTTGTCAAGAGAGCAAGATTGTGATACAATGCAAAGGAACAAATTGAAATTTTGTACAGGTAAAATTAAAAAAAAGAGAGGCAACTAGTATGGAAGAAAAGGTGAATGAGACAACCGTGCAAGTTGATGCAGAATTGAATAAAAAAAAGAAAGTGTGGGAAAGCGATATCCACGGTGCGATTTTCGATGTGGATGGCACACTTCTTGATTCTATGGTGATCTGGGAAGAGGCAGCGGTACGCTATCTAAATAGCCTTGGATTAGAACCAGAGGAAAATCTTTCTGAGAAGATCATGACTATGTCGATGGAAGAGGGTGCAGACTATTTAATTGATCACTATGGTGTGAGTTTGACGAGGACGCAGATTCTTGACGGTATACGCGAGCTTATACGTGGCTTCTATGAGGACGAGGTGCAGCTAAAACCAGGCGTAGAACAGGTAATTAAGTTGCTCGCATCAAAAGATATTCCGCTGATTATTGCAACATCAAGTGACAGTGCATGTGTTACAGCGGGCTTAAAGCGTCTTGGTGTTTGGAGTTATTTTAAAGGAATTTTGACATGCAGTGATATTGGAAAGGGAAAGACAGAGCCAGCTATTTATCTTGCCGCTGCAAAAGAGATTGGAAGTAGGCCTTCAGAAACAGTTGTATTTGAGGACGCACTTCATGCTATTGTTACTGCAAAGAATGCAGGCTTTATTACTGTGGGTATTTATGATTCATATAATCAGGACGAGGAGAAGATTAGAAAGATAGCAGACTGCTATTATAAGAGTTGGGATCAAGTAAGAGAAACTATGCTGGAAAAATAGAATAGGCAAATAATGAGAAAACCGCTTCCCGGTCATTTACTTTTCCGGGAAGCGGTAAAAAACAAAACAAACAAAAATGAGAAAAAGAAAAACAGCAATCTTTCGATTACTGTTTTCAATGCCGCAGACCGGAATCGAACCGGTACGGGTATCACTACCCACGGGATTTTAAGTCCCGGGCGTCTGCCAGTTCCGCCACTGCGGCAAGAGATGCTCATACGGTTTTTGCGAAAAGCATACGCGCTCTGCACTGTCTTTTCAACCTCGCATCAATGGGCGGAGGTGGATTCGAACCACCGAAGCAAATTGCAGCAGATTTACAGTCTGTCCCCTTTGGCCACTCGGAAATCCACCCATTTTGTCTCTCGACAATATCTATTTATATCATAAATAAAAGAAAAGCGCAAGGGAATTTGTCCAATTCTCCTGCACTTTTTCCAAATTTTTATACCCAGAATGACCACGCTGCATTCATCTGATTTATAATTGTATTCAGATCCCATTTCTTGCGGCTGTTGATCTTACTGTTCGGATCATTGATCAGTACTTTGCCCTCCTCTGTCAGCCCGGAAAGGACGATAAAATGTCCCTGGTTTGTAAAATCACCCGGTCCCATACTGCAGATGATCGGATGTCCTGCCGAAAGCTCGGATTTGAGAGTGTCTTCTGACCAGTTTGTAAGCTGTGCAGAGTTTATTCCAAGTTCTGAAGCTCCTGCAGTCATAAGCGTCCAGTCTGTTCCGACTTCATCTACATAATATCCCATATTGACACTCATATCTGCCACATACTTCGGTGTAAATGAAGTATTGCCTGTAAGTCCTGTCGCCACCATGGAAAGGCTGGTCGGTCCGCATCCACCCATTCCGATATTCTCGGAACCATAAGATGCATATCCCCATACTTCGCTCCACTGGAAATATACCGGAATATGGTTCTGGATTCTGTAATCTTTCAAATCTACCGCCTGAAGTCCCTGCGCACTGAGTTCTTCCTCTGATCGTGCTGACTGTTCCGGATAATCAATCACCCACTGCAGTGCTTCCTGATGATCAAACAGCCATGTCAGCAGATCATCGGAATACTTTTCTCTGTTCAGAATGATTTCCTTCGTCTCCGGGTTTTTCTTATATAATTCGCCCAGCTGGTCTTTATACTGGTCAGAATCCAGCACCTCCTGGACTTTCTCAGCTTCTATCTCTTCTGGTGTCTTTGTTTCTGTCTCTGTCTTTGTCTTGGCAGAGGATGTCTTTTTTGCAGATTTCTTTGCATTTCCACTTCCACAAAGCATCAGGATCACAGCCAACACGATAATTCCTGCTGCTGCAAGAATGCCTGCTTTATATAGCTTTCTTTTCATCCTTTGTACTTCCCGCTTGCGCCTCGCTATTTTTTTCTGGCGCTGCTCCGCTCTTTTCCTGTCTTCTCTCATCATATGTCTATGGTTCTTCCTTCCTTAAACGACATCTCGTTAATGTTTGTTCCTTTTTACGCATATTTCAGCCTTACTTTAACATATTTCTTCATGAGAAAACAGTCTTTTCCGACAAGTTTAGAATTTTTTAAGTTTAAAGCTCTGTATAATTACTCTCCAGAGTTACCTCTGTTTCCTGATCTCCGATACAGATCGTATAAGATTTTCCGGAAAATCTGTGAAAAAAAATGAAACAAAAAAGCCAGGCATTTGCTGCAAGTTCTGACAGCAAATGCCTGGTTTTGATATGCGCCCCGCAGGGGCGCCCGCGATTTTATTTTTATTTTGCACAAAGGTCCTTCACTACTTCCCCTGCGATAATCAGTCCGACTACAGATGGCACAAATGCCACACTTCCCGGAATATCTCTTCTCTCCGTACATTTATGCTCTGCTCCTGGCGGACAGATACAATGGTTTCTGCAGCTGATTGCCATGTCCTCGATTGGTTTGGTCGGTTTCTCTTCTGAATAAACAACTTTCAACTTCTTAACATGACGCTTCTTTAACTCCCGGCGCATAACTTTTGCAAGCGGACACATCTGTGTCTTATAGATATCCGCCACTTTAAATGCACTTGCATCCAGCTTGTTTCCGGCTCCCATACTGCTGATGATCGGCACATTCATTGCCTGCGATTTCATGACAAGCTCAATCTTTGCAGTCACCGTATCAACTGCATCAACTACATAATCATACTCATCAAACGGAAATTCATCTGCATTTTCCGGAAGGAAGAAGCATTTGTGGATCCGCACATTCACGTCCGGATTGATCTCCAGCATTCTCTCCTTCATAACATCTACTTTGTATTTCCCTACCGTCTTTCTGGTTGCAATGATCTGACGGTTTAAGTTGGTCAGACATACCTTGTCATCATCGATCAGGTCAAATGCCCCGACTCCGCTTCGTACCAGTGCCTCACATACATAACCGCCGACTCCGCCGATTCCAAATACGGCAACTCTTGAATTCTTCAGTTTATCCATCGCCTCTTTGCCAAGAAGCAGTTCTGTTCTCGAAAATTGTGTAAGCATCTTCTTCTCCTTTTTCTCTCATAAAATACCTGTAAACTCTTAACCAATCCACTTCTTGTTTCATTGGCTTATTTTCAATCTTTAAGTTCCACAATCATTTCTCTTTTGTAAATATCTGTCATATCCAAAATATTTTCGTCAAAATTCGGATTCGTTGAGCACACCGCAATCCTTGCTCCATCTGTCTGATATTCTTTTAAATAATAAGCTTCCCGGATCTCTTCCGGCTGCCTTAAAAAAAACGGATCTCCCTGCTTCGGAATCTGGATCTCGCTGGTATTCAATCCCATCACAAGACCTTTGCGCGTCGCTTTTAAAAAGCTTTCTTTTAAAACCCAGTAGCGGTAAAACATTTCCGTCCGCTCTGCTTCATCTGCATTCCGGATTCTCTCATATTCAGAAGAACAAAAATATTTTTCTGCCAGCCTTTCATGATATTTCCGCATGCATTCGATGTCGCAGCCTACCCTCTCTCCGGATACGCCTGCGCTGCACAGAACATATTTCCCAGAATGTGATAAATTAAAGGACTGCCCTGCATCTTGCGGTATCTTGTGTCTCTCCTGTATCTTCATCCAAAGATACCATGCACCCACGCTTTGAGCCTGATCCTCCCTGTGCTTCAGCCGGTCTGCTTTTTCCTGTCGGAACGCCGGAACTTTTTCATAAATTTTTTGATAATTTTTCTCATTAAGCAGATCAGATATATCTGCCAGGAAAGTTTTTACCTTTTCCATTTCCCGGATTCCCCTTTTCTTTGCCGGCTTTTACGCATCTATCCGCATTTTTCACTATATAACACCTGTAAAAAATATGCAAGGAATATCCTACTGATTTTATTGGATATTCCTTTCCGGTTTTTTATCCCTTGTTAATCTTATATAGACTATGGTATAATGAATAAATCTACAGGCAAAATTAAGTTACTATAATATTTTTAATATGTATCAATTCAGAAAGGATGTGCAATTTATGTGTGGATTTGCAGGCTATTATGGCGCCGGCGATTTTAATAGAGAAGAAGTCATCGACCAGATGGGTGAACGCATTGCCCACCGCGGACCTGACAGCAAGGGAAGCTTTGTTGATGACTATGTAGCCCTTGGCTTCCGCCGTCTGAGTATCATCGACCTTGAAGGCGGATCTCAGCCGATTCACAGTGCAGATGGCAAACATGTCATTATTTTCAACGGAGAAATTTACAACTATCAGGAAATCCGTAAAGAACTGATTGAGAAACACGGATGTCAGTTCCAGACAAACTCCGATACAGAAGTTATTCTTCAGGGATACAAAACCTATGGCGAAAAAATTGCTTCTATGCTCCGCGGAATGTTCGCATTTGTAATTTACGATAAAGAAACTCACAACTTATTCGGAGCAAGAGACTACTTCGGAATCAAACCATTCTACTATGCACAGATGAATGGAAGCCTTTTATTTGGTTCTGAGATCAAGTCCTTCCTGGCTCACCCACATTTCCATAAAGAGGTCAACAAAGATGCCCTCAAGATGTACCTGATTTTCCAGTACACCCCACTTCTTGAAACCATGTTCAAAGGTGTATTCAAACTGGAACCGGGAACATACTTCACTTATGATGGAAAAGAACTTAAGAAAACAAAATACTTCGATCCGACTTATGCAAAGAAAGACCGCAGCTTTGACGAGACAGTAAAACTCATCGGTGAGACAATTCAGGATTCTGTTGATTACCATCAGATTGCTGATGTAGAAGTAGGATCTTTCCTTTCAGGTGGTGTTGATTCAAGCTACATCGCATCTACTGTAAAACCGATGAAGACCTATTCCGTAGGATTTGAAGTCGGCGGATTCGATGAGACAACCTTCTCCAAGGATCTGTGCGATATCCTTCATATGAGCAATGCAAAGAAAGAAATCTCTTCTGACGAATTTTTCGATGCTCTGCCGGAGGTTCAGTATCATTCCGATGAACCACATGCCAACCTTTCCGCTGTACCGCTGTACTATCTGTCACAGCTCGCAGCCAAAGATGTAAAAGTAGTCTTAAGTGGAGAAGGCGCAGATGAGATGTTCGGTGGATACGAGACATATATCCCAAGCAAATCCGGTGATATGTACCGCAAGATCGTACCGGCATCTATCCGTAAAAAACTCGGAGACTGGGCAAAACACCAGCCAGACAAGAGAGGACTTAACTTCCTCAAGAGAAATGCAACTTCCGTAGAAGATTCCTACATCGGCCAGGCATTCATCATGGACAACGAAGAAGCAGATGAAGTACTCGCTCCTGCATACAAGAGCAAGATGCGCTACCAGGACGTAACCAAACCGTACTTCGACCAGGTAAAAGATCAGGACGACCTTCATAAAAAGCTCTTCCTCGATATGCATCTGTGGCTGCCACACGATATCCTGCTCAAAGCAGATAAGATGACCATGGCACACTCCCTCGAACTGCGTGTACCATACCTCGACAAAAAAGTCTGGGAACTCGCCCGCAGCATCGACAGCAAATACTGCGTAGACGGCATGGAAACCAAAAAAGCCTTCCGTACCTCCGCCCTCTCCCACATCCCAATGGACTGGGCAAAACGTAAAAAACTCGGATTCCTCGTACCATTCAGAGTATGGCTCCGAGAAGATAAATACTATAATAAAGTAAAAGAAATGTTCCAGAAAGATTTCGTATCCGAATTCTTCAATCAGGAATTACTGCTGAAATGGCTGGAAGATCATAAGAATAAAGTCGGAAATTATCATAGAAAGATTTATACCGTATATTCATTCTTACTGTGGTATGAACAGTACTTTGTCCTCAGATAGAGCAGTGCCAAAATAAAGGAATAGCCAAATTTCATGCTCGCATGAAAATTTGGCTATTTTTTTATTTTGATAGAGCGATAGCTCGCACAGCGAATGAACCGCCAGGTTCACGAGCTGTGGTGCACTGCTCCTCCCCTAAATCATTCGACCAACAAACTTTCTTATCTAAAACACACCAATCCCCAAGGGGAACAGCGCCAGCGCCTTCCCCGCCCCTGGCACCATCCTCCCAAGCGAACAGCGCCAGCGCCTTCGCTCCCCTCCGCGCCAAAATCTCCCTTTTACACAATTGCAACCTCCCCCACATACTGCTATACTCAACTCACGGGTGCTACCATAACGGTAGGCGGTTAGTCCTTCACCAGAGGGACTGTGGACTTCCCCCTCTGATTACATAGAAACCTGAAACGGAATCCACTGGAAAGGAGGGCTAAGCTAATGAGTATTTTGGATTTCATTGCAGTTGCAAGCTTTGGCATCAGCTGCTTTTGTGCCGGATACACATTCGGCAAAGATTATAATAAGTCACAAAAATAGCCGCCCCTGTCTGCAAACTAGGCGACTATCTTTGATATTCTAAATAGTTAAGCGGGCTAACCGTCTATCGGTATCACCCTTTTTCTATATTCATACTATCACTCAATCATAAATATGTCAAAATTTTTCCACTCTACACCAACCCAAATGACCTCAACACATCCAGCCACATCGTAAGCGTAAACGCACTCAACAACGTCGTCATCATAATCACTCCGGAACTAAGTGTTCCCTCATGCCCCATACTCCTTGCCATAACAAAACTGCTGACCGTCGTAGCGGATCCAAGCATTACCAGAATCGCAATCAATTGCTCATTTCTAAATCCAAGCATCGCTGCCACCGGCAGAAATATCGCACAAAATCCAATTAATTTCGTAAACACAGCAACAAGTGTAGGCTTCATCTTCGATGTTGCCTTTTTCATCTCAAAGGTTGCACCCATCGACATCAGTCCCATCGGCGTCGCTGTCGCACCGATACTTGATACCGTCTTATGTAAAATCGATGGCATCGGAAACTTAAGTGCAGACCAGACAAATCCCGCCACAATTCCAATAATGATCGGATTCGTTGCAATCCCCTTCAGCGTTTTCTTTACCAGCGCCTTATCAAAAGAATTATTCCCCGGTTTAAACACTGAAAGCACCACAACCGCCATAATATTATAAAGCGGCACACTGCCGATGATCATAAGCGGTGCCATTCCCGCAGTTCCGTAAATATTCTGGATAAAAGCAATTCCAAGAAGCGCCGCACTGCTCCGGTAAGTCGCCTGTATAAATTCGCCTTTAACGCTCCGGTCTTTCCACAGCAGTGAAATCAAAGTTGATATCGTAATACTGATCGCCGTCACCACAAAACAAAAAAGAATAAACTTAATATCCCATACTTCCGAAAAATCCACAGTCGCCAGCTGTTCAAACAGCAACACCGGAAGCGGAACCAAAAATACAAACTTGTTCATCTTTGCTGCAAAGACTTCATCCATCCACCCCAGTTTTCTGAATAACATTCCAAGTAACATCATTAAAAATATCGGAATCGTCGCATTCAGACTGAAAATTAAATTTTCCATAATCGTTCCTCATCCTACTCATTTATATTTGCATATCGTTATTTTGAACTCTTTCCAGAAACCTGTCAACAGCACTTTCTCACATCAAAAGAATGATTGAGATTTAACACAATTTATACTATAATAAAATAACACTTCGGGGTATGGCTCAGCTTGGTCAGAGCGCACGGCTGGGGGCCGTGAGGTCGCAGGTTCGAATCCTGTTACCCCGATTTATAAGTGAATTTTTACTTATCATATATAGAAAATAAGCCTGGACATTCGCCCCGGCTCAGCATGAATATGCAGTATTACATTTCCAATGCAACTATTATGAAAATTTTTTATTAGTCTTTCTGTTTGCTTTCTTCAATCTTCCGCTTGGAATCTTTCCTCACTTCATCCCGAAGCCTTTGGATATATTCTATAAACTTACATTCTTCATTCCCATACGTCATCTGAAGATCATACTCCAACGGAATCCATGTCGAGATATCCGCCTCATTATGCTGGATCAGCGCCTCCAGCTTATCCAGTGATTTATAAAGCCTCGCCTCCTGTGTCTCCATCGCTTCCATCTCTTCAAATAATGCCTTCCATTCTGCACAGACCGGTTCCGGAAGTATATCCGTCAGCTGCTCCACCTTTTTATTCTCAACCTTTCGGTCTTTATCCGTCTTTTCAAATGCCGGAATATCTCCGGTGATCGCCTCACCCATATCATGGATCAGACACATTTTTATCACCTTATCCATATCCATCTCCGGAAATTCATCCCCAACCAGCATTGCCATCAACGCCAGCCGCCAACTGTGCTCTGCCACACTCTCCAACCTGCCACTTGAAGTATACGAATGTCTGGTGTTACATTTCAGTTGTTCCGCTGTCTTTAAAAAATCCAGTAATCTTCTTATTTCCATAATTTTCTTCCGTTCCTCCATAATTTAAGATACCAGAGTCAAAAGGTCAGAAAGCTGATGCAAGCTTGCTTGCAAAAGGATTTTTGACCTCTTGACCCCAACATCTAATTTAATTTTCCATCATAAAATAAGACAATCGAGTAGGCTGACTCCTACTCGATTCGTATACTTTGTACACTATCTCGCTTAACAGCTCGATGATGTACATTCGCCAAGTACAGATTCTTGTGCAAGCACAAATCTGTACTTGGCTCATCGTATACACAAAATCCCTGGGATACTACCTGCCTCTTTGCAAATAGCATCCCAGGGACACATTCTTCCACTTAACTTGTGTACCATTTAGGTAATAACTCTGCTTTTCGCAGAAAATACCCTACTCTTTTTTCACTTTTTCGCGCTCTTCTATGTATTCCTGATAAAGATCCAGTGTCATCTGCGCTTCTTCCAGCGTCTTTCCTTTGAACTTGGATACTTTTTCGTTCTCATACCACTTTTCTTCGATACATTTTCTGAGCCATCCGACCAGATTATTGATGTATGCCTGCTCCTGTGACAGCTTAAAAGCTTTCCGGATCACATCCGGCTGGTTATCGGATACCTGAAGCAGCACCTTAATCTCCTGAATCGTGATCGGTTCATTTCCAAAAATATCAGCAACTTCTAAAATCAGTTTTTCATTAACCGGAGTTTTCTTTGCAGCCAGTACATTTGGCGCAATCTCTTCGCCCTCTTCTTCTCCGGATGGCATACGCTGAAGATCTGAATGATGGATACACTTCGGATTCTTCTTCACAAAGAAACGGATTCCTGTAACCTTTCCGCCCTTCCCGCTCTTAACCGGCTCATAATCAAAGCAGATCTCGGAATACTCGGATTCTTCCAGCTCTTTTTTCGCAACTTCAAGTACTTTTCTACGGAAATTACGCCAATCTTCAAACGGTGCATCCTTAATCTCTGCAAGCGCTTCTTCAAAACGTCCCTGCTCAACAAGACGTTTTACTGCTTTAGATGCATTTGCATCCACTACATTCAGTGTAAATTTAAGCTCTGCGATCGTGTATGGATTCTTCGGCGGTCTCGGTACGATCAGCTGGTCACACTGTTCCCTGTCAAAACGATAATACTGGGTTCTCAGGATTTCGTAAACACGGGTTGTGAACAGGGATTTAAAAGAGCACAATACATCAAGACTCATACGGGTATAGTCTTTTTTCAGGTTATAGATATGAGGTTTCATCTCTTTAGTAAATCTGGTTGTAAACACGCCATCTCTATATTCACATTTATTCACTACATTGAACATGATGAAGTTCTCTTTTTCGTCGTCCTCGATACTTACTACATGTCCCAATGTCTCTTTTGATACTTCTTTCAGACGAGAATAGATGGAGTTTCCTGTTATATGAAGATAATTCTTAACATCCTTGGTGGAAACCTTTGCGATCAGCTCACCGTCTTCTACATATGCTTTTGCGATTGCAATATTAAGAAGCTTTCTTTCAAATAATGATGTACTGGATTTACTTTCGATCAGCACATTGGACCGGGAGACCGTATCATGATCCAGCAGTTGTTTCTCTTTTGGTTTTTTCTGTGTTTCCTTCATCGCTCATACCCCTTAATTGTTTTCTTCTGTATTATTGTGTACTTTTGAGGTGTATTAAAATCCCCTCTACACCCCATATAATCCCTTATTGTGTACCATTCGGGGTAACCAACCCCTTTATATTGGGGATTTGTGTACCAAAAAGGAACACCCTCCCCTAAAAAGTACCCCATAAAATGGGGTTTCTGTCTTTTTTTACGTTTTGTGTACGTTTAAGGTGTGTATTGTTCTTTTCGTGTACCATTAAGGTACCTTTTTTGATAAAAATTGTGTACCAAAACGGTACGTCTAGGTTGATTATATACAAGAACCCCCCTCTTGTAAAGCCTTTTTTTAAATTTTTTCGACACTTGTGTACAGAAAAGGTAAAATCGCCAACCCTTCAAGTACACTGCGTAACCCCGCAAAGTAAACAACAACCCCCATATATGTACACCTCTTTGCCCTCTGAAGTAAACAACCTCCCCCGTTTCCGTACACAAAATATGCCCCGAAATGCGTCAACCACGGGCTTTTTCAGCCCTCCTAATATAAACAAAGGAATTTTAATAAGCTGTTGTTATCTTTAATATATATATACATGCAAATTTTCACCCCAAAAGGTACACATCTGGCGATTTCGTGTACTAAAAAGGGGAAAATTAAAATTGTCAGATGGCTTCGCCAATAAAAATATAAACAATCATAGACAATTTCCCAGTAATTCAGTATAATTCCTCTGTGGATATTCTGAAAAAAAGTTATCCACAAGCTTGTCGAAAAATGTGGATAAGTATCATTTCGGCAAGTTATCCACAATTTAATAGAATGAGAGGATTTTTTATGCAACGAGAAAAATTTTCTTCAAGACTCGGATTCATCCTTATTTCTGCAGGATGTGCGATCGGTCTTGGTAATGTCTGGCGTTTTCCTTATATTGTAGGAAAATATGGTGGAGCAGCATTTGTTCTTATTTACCTTGCATTTTTACTGATTCTTGGACTTCCGATCATGGTAATGGAATTTTCTGTCGGAAGAGCCAGTAAAGTAAGTGCGGCGCTTTCCTTTGACCGGCTGGAGCCAAAAGGAACGAAATGGCATTGGTATAAGTATGGAGCTATGGCCGGAAACTATCTGCTGATGATGTTCTACACAACAATTGCAGGCTGGATGGTCCAGTATTTCATCAAGATGATGACTGGTGAATTTGAGGGAAAGGATACTGCCGCTGTTGCAGGTGTGTTTTCCGATATGCTTGCAAAACCCGGAACAATGACTTTCTTTATGATCATTGTTGTTGTTGGATGTTTTGCAATTTGTGGAATGGGGCTTCAAAATGGAGTGGAAAAGATCACAAAGGTTATGATGCTGCTTCTGCTTGCACTGATGTTGATCCTTGCAGTACGTTCTGTAACGCTTGATGGGGCTTCTGAGGGGCTTCACTTCTATCTGGCACCGGATTTCCACAAAGTCGTGGAATATGGCTTATTTGACACGATTTTTGCCGCTATGGGACAGGCTTTCTTCACATTAAGCCTTGGAATCGGCGCAATTGCTATTTTCGGAAGCTATATCGACAAATCCCGCAGTCTTACAGGAGAAGCAGTCCTGGTAACACTTCTGGATACCTTTGTTGCTTTGATCGCGGGTCTGATCATTTTCCCGTCATGCTTCGCATATGGGGTGGATCCGGGAGAAGGTCCGAGTCTGATCTTTATCACACTTCCGAATGTATTTAATTCCATGGCAGGCGGAAGAATCTGGGGAGCCTTATTTTTCTTATTTATGATTTTTGCTGCGGTATCGACCGTAATCGCCGTTTTTGAGAACATTTTATCCTTTGCCATTGATTTGACCGGATGCAGCCGGAAAAAGGCTGTAATCGTCAATATCGTGGTTGTGGCGGTACTTTCCATGCCTTGTGTTCTCGGATTTAATGTATGGAGTGGATTTATGCCGTTCGGAAAAGGTTCCGGAGTACTGGATCTGGAGGATTTCCTGGTAAGTAATAACCTGCTTCCACTTGGAAGTCTGATCTATCTTCTGTTCTGTACAAGCCGTTATGGATGGGGATGGAAGAACTTCCTGAAAGAAGCGGATACCGGAGAAGGATTGAAATTCCCGAAATGGGCGAAATTTTATGTAAGCTATATCCTGCCGCTGATTGTATTATTTATCTTTGTACAGGGATATATCAGTAAATTTATGTAGGATAAGAAAAAAACCACCCTAAAAGGTACACAAAAAAGATCATGTGTTCGAATTTCGGACGGTACACATGATCTTTTTTATATGTGCCTTGGCACATTCTTTTTCAGAAAAAAAATCTATTTAAAAAAATTTTAAAATTTATGAAAAAAAAGCTTGCATTTTTTATAGCTGTCTTATATAATAAATCTTGCGTTACGGAAAACCGAATAATGTATGCGCTTTTAGCTCAGTTGGTAGAGCAGTAGACTCTTAATCTATTTGTCCAGGGTTCGAATCCCTGAAGGCGCAGTATCAGCACTGTTTTTGATGAATTAGCATCGGGGACGGTGCTCTTTTTTTCACGATCTGTTTCTACAGATGGAGACATATGTAAAAGTAATCGTTTATTTCATTTGCGGAAAGTTACAGGATCTGTGGAAAAATAAAGGAAAATCTATTTCGTGTACTAAAAAGGGGACTATTTTAGTCCCCTTCTACTACATCTTGCATAAAATATTGATTGCATCCTTGTTCAGGAGGCATTTTTCATGTTCATTCAGATAAGCTTCAGAAATTGCATCTTTTTCGACCATGCCACCGAATTCACCGGCGGATACGATGCGCTGAGCCTTTTTATTGCCGTCTTCTGTATTCGGGAAGTCTACCATCAGGTAGTAGACACCGTCATCTTTATACAGACGGCTTTCTGATGCCTGGCCGTATCCAAGGATCTTGCAGAAGTCGATTGCATTATCCAGACTTGGAAAGAGAATCTGCCAGCGAACGGTCTCTTTTTCACTGCTGTCAGGCTCGATCAGCATACCGGAAGCTTCAGAACCATCTTTTTGGATGGATTCCAGAGAATTCTCAGCCTGGCAGGAGATCGACAGCATCAGGCTCCGGTCAGGAAGAAATGCACCGTAAAATCCCTGGATTCCATTGTCTGTGTTAAGCCCAAGAACTTCTTTCCCTTTCTTGAGAAGAAGATTCAAAAATTCTTCGGTACGCTCCCTGTCCTGTGTCAGATCTTCCAGTGAGTAGCCAAGTGCGGCAATCTCTGCTTCTGTGATAAGGCAGTTCATTCTGGTGTCGGATACTTTCCAAAAAGTCATATGCTCACCCCCTGATTTGTAAAATCTATTGCTTTTGTAATCTTATTTGTTCTATAAGTTATATAACAAAACGGGTGTATTGTCAATATATTTTCTATATTTTATGATTTTTTCAGAAATATTATTTGTTTTTCATTCGTTTGATCACTTTCAGTCGGGTAAATTCTTCCCGTTCCTTCTCTTCCAGTGCATTTGTAATCGTATATACGAGATTGTCATACATCGGAATCGTAATATTTTTCAGGGCATTTGCCCTTTTCTGTGTCTTTTTGATACTTGAAGCCAGCCGGTACGCTGCATTTTCTACCTCAGAAAGCTTGAGTGTCAGCTCCTTTACACGGCAGAATGCATCACGGGCGATATCGATGGATTCTCTGGAAGTACTGAATGCATAGGTTGGTCTGGTATTTTCTTTTTCGTACTTCACTTTCGGGATTTCTGTTCCCATAATGCTTCGCGTCTGGATGCGGATAGAATCCTCGATCGGAACTGTATAGGCAAGTTCTTCTACTGTACTGATCCCGTGCTCGATATTCGCCCTCTGAAGGCACTGATAGGCATAGGTGAAGGTTTTATCGATTTCTTCCTGAATATCCTTTGCTTCGTCGATTAAGCCCATCAGCTCGCGGATCAGAATGTTCCGCTTCTTGTCCATCAGCTCATATCCCTGTCTGGCAAGTGTCAGTGAATTTTTCGCAAGTATCAGATTTCCCTTGGTGGGAAATGAACGTGGATCCATAGACTTCCCTCCTTAGCCTTTGTAGTATACGTCAAGAATCTTGGTATCGACACGGTCAAGTTCTTCTTTTGGAAGGATTCTAAGCAGTTCCCAGCCAAGATCCAGGGTTTCCTCGATGGTACGGTTTTCATTCGGTCCCTGGCCGATATAACGCTCCTCGAATGCCTTTCCGAATTCCAGGTATTTCTTGTCAATCGGAGAAAGCTCGTCTTCTCCGATAACGGAAGCAAGATTCCGAGCCTCTCCTACTTTAGCATATGCAGAGAAAAGCTGGTTTGCCAGATCCTGGTGGTCTTCCCGGGTATATCCTTTTCCGATACCGTCTTTCATCAGACGGGACAGGGACGGAAGAACGCTGATCGGCGGGTAGATTGCCTGTCCGTGAAGATTCCGGTCAAGTACGATCTGTCCTTCGGTGATATAACCGGTCAGGTCAGGGATCGGGTGGGTAATGTCATCATTTGGCATGGTCAGGATCGGGAGCTGTGTGACAGAACCATTTACTCCTTCTACGATTCCTGCACGTTCATATAAGGTGGCAAGTTCACTGTACAGATATCCCGGATATCCTTTACGGCTTGGGATTTCTCCTTTGGAAGAAGAAACCTCACGCATGGCTTCGGCAAAGGAAGTCATATCGGTAAGAATGACCAGAATGTGCATATTTTTTTCAAATGCAAGGTATTCAGCGGCGGTCAGCGCAACCTTCGGGGTGATCAGACGCTCGACGACAGGATCGTTGGCAAGGTTCAGGAACATTGCCACATGGTTTGCAACACCGCTCTCCTCAAAGGTTCTGCGGAAGAAATCAGCTACGTCATGCTTGACACCCATTGCGGCGAATACGATGGCGAAATCCTCATTCGTGCTGCCGCCCAGAGAAGCCTGCTTTACGATCTGTGCGGCAAGCTGGTCGTGCGGAAGACCGTTGCCGGAAAAGATCGGCAGCTTTTGTCCACGGATCAGTGTGGTCAGTCCGTCAATCGCAGAAATTCCGGTGCGGATATAGTTACGAGGGTATTCACGTCTGACCGGATTTAACGGAAGTCCGTTGACATCGCGCACCTCTTCAACCGTGATCGGTCCAAGGTCGTCGATCGGTTCGCCGATTCCGTTAAAGGTTCTTCCAAGCATTTCTTCGGACAGACCGATTTCCATCGGATGTCCGGTAAGTCTGGTGTGGGTATTGTTAAGAGACATATTTTCCGTGCCTTCAAATACCTGGATGATTGCTTTGTCCTTGTAGACCTCCACAATACGTCCCATTTTGTGTTCTTTGCCGTTTACGACAAAATCTACGATTTCATCATAAAAAGCATCCTGAACGCCTTCCAGCGCGATCAGAGGGCCGTTAATGCTGCTGAGGCCTAAATATTCAATTGCCATTTTATTTTCCCTCCTTACGCGTTCTTTTCCATGATGCGGTCATGGAAAGCATCAATGTCTGCCAGATACTGGTCAAGAAGCTGAAGATTGTCATTTGGAACATCGTATTTGATCGCAATGACACGTTCAAAAATATTTTCCTCCTTGAGGACAGACATTGGCATATTCATGGCTACCAGTTCGCGGCAGCGTTTGTATAAATATAAAATGATTTCCATCATTTTGTACTGCTTCTGCAGAGAGACACAGGTATCATCCTTGTGGAATGCATTCTGCTGCAAAAATCCGAGACGGATGACTCTTGCGATTTCCAGAACCAGTTTCTGATCGTCCGGAAGTACATCACTTCCGATCAGCTTTACGATTTCCATCAGGCTGCTCTCCTGGTTCAGAAGTGCCATGATGCGGTTGCGGTAGTCAACGAATTTGGGTGATACATTGTCGTGGTACCAGGCGGCGAGATCGGTCAGATACTCGCTGTAGCTGGTCAGCCAGTGGATCGCCGGAAAATGTCTTGCGTAGGCAAGGCTCTTGTCCAGGCCCCAGAAGCAGCGGACGAAACGTTTGGTGTTCTGTGTGACCGGCTCGGAGAAATCGCCTCCCTGAGGAGATACGGCGCCGATAATGGTCACGGATCCGTCACTGCCATTTAAGTTATGCATCATGCCTGCGCGCTCGTAGAAAGCAGACAGACGGCTGGCGAGGTAAGCCGGGAAACCTTCTTCTGCCGGCATCTCTTCCAGACGGCCGGAAAGCTCACGTAAGGCTTCTGCCCAGCGGGAAGTAGAGTCTGCCATGATCGCTACGTCATAGCCCATGTCACGGTAATATTCAGCCAGGGTAAGTCCGGTATAAATACTTGCTTCACGGGCAGCTACCGGCATGTTGGAGGTATTGGCGATCAGAGTGGTTCTGTCCATCAGCGGATTGCCGCTCTTTGGGTCCACAAGCTCTGAAAACTCTTCCAGCACCTGTGTCATTTCATTTCCACGCTCGCCGCAGCCGATGTAGATGATAATATCGGCATCAGACCATTTTGCGATCTGGTGCTGGGTCATGGTTTTTCCGGTACCGAATCCGCCTGGGATTGCGGCAGTTCCACCCTTTGCGATCGGGAACATGGTATCCAGGATCCGCTGTCCGGTGATCAGAGGGACACTTGCCGGGAAACGGTAGCTTGTCGGGCGCGCCTTACGGATCGGCCAGTGCTGTATCATGTTGAGCTGTTTTTCTGTTCCGTCGGAAAGCCGCAGAGTGACAAGTGTATCTTCAATCCGGTATTCTCCGTCCGACGCGCAGCAGATTACTTCACCTTCCACATCCGGCGGAACCATACATTTGTGTACGATCGCACTGGTCTCCGGAACCTCCGCTATAATATCTCCGCCATGAAGGTAATCTCCTTTGGCCACGGTGATGTGGGTATCCCATAATTTGTCGCGGTCAAGCGAATCAACGCTGACGCCGCGGGTGATAAATGCACCGCCGCCCACATTTGCGATCTGCTCAAGCGGGCGTTCGATTCCGTCAAAAATATTGTTCAGGATTCCAGGTGCCAGAGTTACAGATACCGGACTTCCGGAAGCCTCTACGATTTCTCCCGGTTTCAGCCCGGAAGTCTCTTCATAGACCTGAACAGTCGTGATGTCTTTGTCCAGGGAAATGACTTCGCCAACCAGCTTTTCCTTTCCCACATAGACCATTTCCGACATCATGAATCCGGTGTCACCCTTCAGATAGATGACCGGACCGTTTATTCCATAAATAGTTGCTGTCTTATTCAATTCCTGCACCTCCTGCTGCAAAACTGAACTGATGATATTCATAATCGACTGCAGCCTGGAAGCTGTGATCGATCAGAATATTACGGCCTCGGATTACAGCACGCATACCGCCCATAAAATCATATTCACTGATGGTGATCGTCATGCCGGTACGTTTTTCCAGTTCTGTCTGTTTCTCCTTATCAGAAGGAGAAATATAAATGGTCATCTCCTCGCCATCTGCAAAGCGTGCGGCTTCGCGGATTTTGCTGCAGAGATAGTCCAGATATTCGTCTGTTTTTGTAAAGTCAGAAAGAAGCTCCTTTACTTCATCAAACAGCCTGACTTTTAATTCATTCTGTGTTTGGCCAAGAGCACGTTTCAGCTCGGTTTCGGCTTTTGCCGCAGCTTGATTTACCTGCCTTCTGGCTCTTAAGGTCTCGGATTTGATACGGACCTCAGACTGTGCGGTCGCTTCTTTTTTATGCTTTTCAAATAAAGATTCAAGCGCTTTTTTGTGATTGTCAATGATCGCATTTCCTTCAGAACGGGCTTCAGTCATGACCGTTTCCTGTAAATGCGCTATTTTCTCTTCAAGCGTCATTGTCTCACCTTCTATGCCTTTCTAGTTAAAGTTTCAGTCCAATCGCTTCATTGACGTATGAGGTAATGAAATCCTTTTTACGTCCTGTTCCGTGTCTGTCCGGAATTTCGATCAGAAGAGGCATCTTTCTTTTTAACTTGATCTCATCGATGAGATCCGGAAATTCTCTTCCAAAGCGTTCCGTCAGAAGAATGATACCGATCGACTTGTCGTTCATGGCAGTTTCCAGCGCATCACGCAGCTCCTGCTTTTCATGAACTACGACACCGTCCACGCCGGCAAGCCGCATTCCGGTATAAGTATCCACGTTGTCACTGATCAGATACATTTTCATGATTACAGTCTGCTGATGATCATGAAGGAGATGATAAGACCGTACAGGCATACACCTTCTGCAAGACCTACGAAGATAAGGGATTTACCAAGGACGCTGGAATCCTCGCTGATAGCTCCAAGAGCTGCGCTTGCTGCACTTGCTACGGCAATACCGCCACCGATGCAGGAAAGACCGGTAACAAGAGCTGCTGCAATGTAACCAAGACCGGTTGCAAGACCTGCGCCTGAGGCAGCGGCGTCGGCCGCATGTACCGGTACACTTCCAAAGAGCATGATTCCTGCTACAAGGAAGGTTCCAAAGTAAGAAAGAACATTGAAGGCAAGTGCACATTTATAACGTCCTTTATTTTTTTCTCCGAGCAGGTAATATCCGAATGGAATAAAAATGCTTAAAACCAGTGCGGCAATGAGAATAAGTTTAGTTGCTAAAGTCATGATAATTTCCTCCTAAAATGAAAAACTAATTTTTTGCAGTACCTGTATAAGGTTTAAATTCGCGGCCGCTGCCTTTGTAGAAACGGCTGAACATCTCGTAATAGACAAGTCTCAGGACCTGGATTCCAACGATCAGTCCTTCGAATCCACATACAAACAGGTTGCCGAGTACGATCACTACCCAGTTAATATGCCCGCTTTCTGCACCGGCAAGCATCAGTACAACCTCCATGATGGAAGCGTGGCTGACTGCGAATGCACCGATACGGATAAAGGAAAGCGTATTTGAAAAATAGCTGAGCAGGGTTTCAAATAATTCAAAGAATGCCTGGGTGACAAACATTGCTTTGCTTTGTTCCATTTTTTCGGTTTTCTTTTTGATCTTGTTCGTCAGCGGCTCTTTCAGTGCGATCAGAAGAAGCGGTACTCCGAACATCACTGCAAGAACGATTCCACCCGGCAGAGAGTGACCTGTCATGAAAAGAACGATGCAGGTAACTGCTGCCCCGTAGAATATCAGCCCTGCCACGCCGTTTGCATCAAACCAGGTTGCTTCGGTATCTTTGGCACGGATGCCGTTTATAATATGGAAGATCATAGAAATCAGGATGATTCCCATACCAAAAGCAATCGATACGATAAATACGGTATTCAGTTTTCCGATAAACGGTAAGGTGGTCATATGATTGATCGGTCGGATCCATTTGGCTTCTATAATGTCTTCAAATCCAAACACACTTCCAAACATAAATCCAAAGAAGGTGGAGAAGATTCCGGCAAGTGATACGATTCCGGCAAGGTTCATTTTCTTTGTGAAATACAGGATTGCACCGCCGATAAAGAGCAACAGCCCCTGACCGACATCCCCGAACATGGCGCCGAAGATAAAGCTGTACATGATACCTACAAAAATGGTCGGATCCATCTCACCGCTCTTGGGAAGTCCGTACATCTTGATGAACATTTCAAATGGTTTGAAAAGCTTTGGATTCTCAAGCTTGGTAGGAGGTTCTCCAAAATACTGTTCCCGGTCCTCTTCTACTACGATATAAACCTTGTCATCTCCCTGTGCCTCTTTGATAAATGCATTTGCATCTTCTTCGGACATCCAGCCGCAGAGGATGTAGTATTCTTCCTGTTCGTCTGTCTCGGTTCGTGCTGCAAATTTCCGGATATCAAAGTTATCGGAAAAACGTTCCAGCTGAATTCTTGCACCGAGTAGTCTGGAAGCGTTCTTGCGGAACATCTCCTGACGTTTATCCTTCACTGCCTGGATTTCATCGGTCAGATTCTGGACTTCTTTATCCAGGCTCCGGTAAGCTTCCAGCGGAGTTCCGCCAAAGTCTTCCAGCAGATCGATTTTTTCAAAGTGGAGAGACCGCATGATCGAATCGACCTTTCCTGCATCAGCATCCGATACAAAATAAACGCCATAGACATAAGAGGCATCTCTGGAGCCTTCCAGAAATAATGCATCAATGTCTTCAAGAAGCGCTTTTTCCAGCCGGTGATAATAATCTACATTGATTTTTCCAAATCTTGTGCGGATGTATTTGTACTGCATGATCTCATGCAGGTCAAAATCCAGAGAAGTAAAAGGTTCCAGGACTTTCATACGTGCCTGGATATTCTCTCTCTTTTTTTTCAGTTCTTCTTTTTGCTGCTGCAGATCCATGTAGTCATGATTGATAGAACGAATCATCTCAAGGATCTCGTCTTCGCTCTGATCAAAGGATGGCGCTGCTGGCATGTCTTTCATATATCCCAGAAACTGTGTCACTTTTGCGAGTGGATCACGGTAAGGGTTCATTTCCAGAAATGGCATCAGATTATCTACTGTCTTGAGCTCCGTGAGTGCATTTTCAAGCTGCATCTCATATTTGGAAAGATACCGGTTTGTCATGCGGTCGATGTCGGCGCGTGGTCCGGTAATGCTCAGGAACTTCATCTTAACAATCATTTCGCTGTTCCTCCTATATAAGTTAATGTCTCACGTGCAGGAAGTCCGTAGCGAACACATTCGAGCACAGTTGTAAGCTTATCAAGCTCCTCCTCTTTCAGAAAAAGATAGGTATTCACGGTTGCGATGGAATAAGGGTTACTTCTTCTGTCTGCCAGGTAGAGACGGTACAGGCAGTCTTTGTAAATCGTCTCGATGGACGCTGGTGTCTGAGTATCGGTGTGACGCAGATAAGGCGTTCTGGTAACCAGCTTTAAAAATTCATCGACAGACGGTGCTTCTACAAGATCCTTCAGCTGATCTACATGAATCCGGTAGTGTATCGGGATCAGCAGTGTGGAAATATCCGGCGGAAGCATGTTGTAATATTTTTTTGCACGGTAGATCCACTGCAGGTTCAGCAGGTCGATCTTTGCTCCGGCATCTCTGGTGAAAATTTCCAGTTCCTTATGCTTCAGAATCTTTTTGCGTTTCTTCCACATGGTTGTAAAATAGTACAGATTCAGTGCCAGATCGTAATCAAAAAGGGTAGGGTTCTCCGCATTTTCCAGACGTTTTAACGGCGCATAGTATTCTGTGCCCTTTAAATTTTCCACCAGCTCACCGATATTCCCCGAAGTGATCAGTTTATCGATGGAGAGATCCGAATATTTGTCGAAGAATATTTTCTTATGATCCAGATCAAAAGGCTTCTGATAGTGGTTGAATACAATACGCAGACAATAGTTGATCAGATTCATCTCGTAGCGCTTCAGATAAAGCTCCAGGAATTTTTTCTGATCCATTCCGGAAAAACGGTACAGGCGTGTATAATCACTGTAAAGTGACTGCACAAGAAGCTTCTCAATCTCACCGCGGTGAAGACGGTTTTCGTCCATATCTGCAAGGACATTCCGATATCCGGGATGTTCTTTGAGATAAGCAGCAACTTCGGTTACTGTATGAAATGCGGCGATGTTCCGGAAATCTTCATCAGTGAGCAGTTTCGCCTGCATGGCGCGTACTTTTGTTACGATGCCACTGTATGCAAGTAAATTTCCCATATGCTATCCCTCTATGATACGTCTGACAATTTTCTCGGCATATGCCGTATGCTTCTCTTCAAAATCTTTTTTAAGTTCTTCGATCGCTGTCTGGTTCTTACGGTTCTGCCTTGCAAGAATCTCATCCATCTGACGGTTTAATCCTTTGTGGATATCGTTCAGCTCCTTTTGGGTGTGATCTTCAAGTTGTTTGTCGAACTGATTGCGTTCATATTGAATGCGTTCTTCCAGTTCTGATTTTTCCAGTTCCGCGTGTTCCACAACAGCTTCGGCTGCGTGTTCGATTTCGGAGAGCTTTTTAACAATATGATCCATTGTCCGACTCCTTTCTTAGAAATTATTTATACATTTTTAATAATGCATACATATTCTACTACTTTAAATTAGAAAAATCTACTAAATAATAAGAGAATATCATAAGAATATTTTATACAAAACTTATAAAATATATTTTTGGGTTTTCAAATATTTCAGAATAGTATAAAATAAATAAGGTTATACATATTTTCACTAAAGGAAGAGAAAGATATATGAGGTTAAGAAATGTACCGGGAGCAGATGCTTATCTGACAGCTCATCCCCTTGTAATTAAAAATGAGACCAGATATCGCGGCACCTGGAAAGAGACTTTTCAGAATCCGGAGAATCCGATCCATATTGAGATCGGGATGGGAAAAGGACAGTTTCTTCTGACACTTGCAAAGGAGAATCCATCCATCAACTATATCGGTATCGAACGTTATTCAAGCGTACTGCTTCGGGCGCTGGAACGCTTTGACAATGACGAGGAATACAAGGATGTCAACAATATTCGTTTTATCTGTATGGATGCGACAAATCTGCCGGAGGTTTTTGCTGTCGGAGAGATTGACAAGATTTATCTGAATTTTTCAGATCCGTGGCCGAAAGCACGTCATGCAAAGCGCAGACTTACTTCCAAGCAGTTTTTTGAGCGGTATGACAAGATCCTTGCCTTTGACGGAGTCGTTGAATTTAAGACAGACAACAGAGAGCTGTTTGACTTTTCACTGGAGCAGGTGGAGCTGGCAGGCTGGGTACTTCTGGCGAAGACCTATGATCTTCACAATGATCCGACACTCAGCAGAGGGAATGTTATGACTGAGTACGAGGAGAAATTTTCCGGGCAGGGACATCCGATCCATAAACTGATCGCAATGCGCCAGTAAGACAATTGAATAAAATGCAACAGGCAGATCATAAAGGCGCTGAGTGCGTAAGATGATTCCTGGCAATATAAGAGACAGCAGATACGGAGCAATCCGCACATCGGCTGTCTTTTTGCATATATTGTAGAAAGAGGAAGTCAGGAAGGAACAGATATGCGGAAAAAGCATCATTTTCAGAATTGTATGCGGGGGTTTTGCTATAAGAATCCAAGATTTAATAAAAAGCTGATCTGTTTCAGAAATTCTTTTCAGGAAGTCTATAAAATCTTAAACCCGAAATGTGGATGCCACTAATCCAGTCCTTTTTACATAGCCTGAGATGGCAGAAATGAGGAAAGTGTATGGGTATCGCATTGATCACGAAGGATTATGAAAATACAGTCGGAAAGCAGAGGATGCCGGTAATTGTGGAGTTTTACGCATCATGGTGTCCAAAGTGCGGAATGATGTATCCTGTTGTGGAAAGGATTGCCAGCCGGTATCAGGGAAAATGGATTTTTTATAAGATTGATATTGATATATCGAAAGAGCTTGCAGAGTATATAGGCATTGAGATTGTACCGACGTTTGTGGTGTACAGAGATGGAAAAATCTGTGGATATACAACCGGAGTTCTTCCAGAAGAAACTCTGGAAGAACGAATCCGGGAAATGTTAAGAAAATAATTGGTGGAATCAATTATTCGTATAGTGGATATTTTGCGCAGATTGCATTGACTTGCTATGTTAAAATTCGAATACAGCAACACCGTATGGCGGAAGATCATAACCAAATGAATATGGTCTTCCATCACATTCCTGTTTCTTTGCTTTATATACTGCCGGGCGGGCTTTTCCGCTTCCGCCATACTGCAATTCATCACTGTTCAGTACCAGGCGGTACTGTTTGCCGCGCGGTACGCCGACACGGTACTCCGGTCGTTCGATCGGTGTGAAGTTACATACGAATAAAAGGTTCTTTTTTGCGCCCTTTGAATGACGGATGAAGCTGTAAATACTTCGTGAGCTGTCATCTGCATTGACCCATTCAAAGCCTTCCATGCAGGTATCCTGTTCATACATGGCTTTGTTGTGTGTGTAAAGATGCAGCAGGTCACGGTAGAAATTCTGGAGTGCCTGATGCTCCGGCTCTGCAAGGAGATACCAGTCAAGCTCACGCGCCTCGCTCCACTCGCGGAGCTGTCCGAAATCCTGTCCCATGAAGAGAAGTTTCTTTCCAGGATGTCCCATCATGAAAGCATAACCGACCTTCAGGTTGGCGAATTTCTCAAATCCAAGACCAGGCATCTTATTGAGCATAGAGCATTTTAGATGTACCACTTCATCATGTGATAATACAAGAATATAATTCTCGCTGTATGCATAGGTTAAGGCAAATGTCATACCGTAGTGGTCGCCTTTGCGGAAATATGGATCCAGCTTCATGTATTCGGTAAAGTCATGCATCCATCCCATGTTCCACTTCAGGCTGAATCCAAGACCATCATCTTCCGGTTTGCCTGTTACTTTTGGCCATGCAGTGGATTCTTCTGCGATCATCAGTGCGCCAGGGTTACGTCCGGTAGTAACGGAATTCAGATGCTTGAAAAATTCGATTGCTTCCAGATTCTCATTGCTGCCGTATTTGTTGGCGATCCACTGACCGTCTTCTTTACCGTAATCAAGATACAGCATGGAAGCAACAGCATCTACGCGGAGACCATCGATGTGATAATGTTCGATCCAGAACAGTGCGTTGGCGATCAGGAAGTTCTTAACTTCTGCTTTACCATAATCGAAGATCTTGGTTCCCCAGTCCGGATGTTCCCCTTTCTTAGGATCTGCATATTCAAAGGTAGCTGTGCCGTCAAAATCAGCGAGTCCGTGTGCATCGCGTGGAAAATGTGCCGGTACCCAGTCAAGGATTACGCCAATCTTATTCTTATGGAAATAATTGATCATATATGCGAAATCTTCCGGCGTACCATAACGGGAGGTCGGAGCATAATATCCGGTCACCTGATATCCCCAGGAGCCGTCAAACGGGTATTCTGAAATTCCCATCAGCTCGATATGAGTATACCCCATCTTTTTTATGTAGTCTGTAGCTGCATGCGCAAATTCACGGTAGCTGTAGAACCCCTCATCTTCACGTCCCGGATGGCGCATCCAGGAACCGATATGTGCTTCATAAATGGAAATCGGTGAGGAATGGAAATCCCATTCTGCCCGGTGCTTCATCCAGACACTGTCACTCCATTTTAAATGGGAGATATCAGCAATCCTTGAGGCAGTTCCCGGTCTCAACTCTGCACTGTTCGCAAATGGATCAGCTTTGTAAAGCTTATCTCCGGTCTGTGTCTCGATACAGTACTTGTAAAGCTGTCCGAGCTGTGCTTCCGGAACAAATGCGGTATAGATTCCAAGTGGTTCCTGACGCTTCATAACGTTTGCATCTTCACTCCAGCCGTTGAATTCACCGACTACGGCAACTGATCTGGCGTGTGGAGCCCATACTGCGAAATATACGCCGGTTTTTTTTCCATCTTTTACAAAATGTGCACCCATTTTTTTATAGATTTCATAATGGGTTCCCTGTCCGAATAAATATTGATCTAATTCGCCGATTCTATAATCAGCGGGTTTATCTGTTGTTACAGTTTTTACAGACTTTTTAGCTGTAGACTTTTTAGCAGCAGTTTTAGCAGCTGCCGGTTTTTTTACAGCAGATTTTTTTACGGCCGTCTTGCGGGTCGTGTTGGTCTGTTGTGCTGTTGTTTTTTTTACTGCCATCCCATTCACCTTCTATCAAAGATATTTAGGAATATTATACTAGAAATAGCGATAAAAAGAAAGAGTTTTGGACAACTTATACACTTCTTATGTAAGATGTCTAAAACTCTTTGTTTATAGTTATCGGTTTTGTCTGCATATATAAAAGAACGCGCCGGAAGCGCGTTCTTTGTAGAAATCTTATGCTTTAAAATCTTCTTCTTTCAGGATGATGTGGTCTGAATTATCAGTGCTTCTTCCAAATACCCGTTTCACAAGATGTTTTACATTTGCTTTCTGGGAATGTGAAATTGCTTCATCCATGATCTCTTTTACTTCTGCAACAGTAACCGCATGATCTTCTCTCTGCATCATATCAATCCGGCTGTATAATGCAAGGATTCCCATTTCATCGATACGGTATCCGTTTTCCTTAGCATAGGTCTGACCGAATGTAACCAGTTCATCATTGATGAATACCGGAAGCTCCAGTCTGGAAGTAAATTTACGTTTGAATTCGCGATGGGATGCAAACATTCTTTCCAGCGGTTTCTTCTGGTCTTCCAGAAGGAAGAGAAGTTCGCCGGTCTGTTCATCCATCATGTCATTCAGTTCACGGATGGTTCTGTCATTCATCTTGGAAGCTTTTTCGATGATCAGTGCGCCACCGTTCAGCTTATCGATGATACTTCCGATGTCCTTTTTGTTCAGAGAATCACCGGTTACGATTGCAACTTTACCCTGTTTGAGTCTGCGCTGTTTCTGGATTGCTTTTACAATATCAACTGCGAGGACTGTTTTTCCGCTTCCCTTGCGGCCAAGGATCAGGATGTTGCCTGTGCGGGAAGTTCCATAACGGTTACGGCAACGTTTGTCGTTATCAAGGATTTCAACAAGCTGTTCACTGACACCACGGATCGGTACAAAGTAAGAGAACAGCTGCTTCTGCTCTTCAGTAAGTCCAAGCTTCAGTCCAATCTCACTTGTTGCACTCAGATCGTAACGACCCTGTACAACGAATCCGGTATCGAATTTACCCATGCGTTCGGTGATTTCATCTTCTGACGGTTCTTCGATTTCAAGAACTTCGTCAATATCAGGAGTTGGCGCTGATTTTGAAGTTTCTTTCTCTGGCTCAGGAGCCGGTTTCTCGTCAAATTCAAGATCAAGATAATCATCACTGCTATCTAATTCTTCTTCATCTTCAAAGGAATCAAGGTCTGCAAAATCACCATCATCTTCGTCAGAATCATGATCATCGATATCGAGAGCAGATTCTTTTTCAAAATCAAAGTCCTCTTTATGATCTTCATCTAATTCATCATCGATCTGGTAGTCATCTTCGTCTTCATCCTCGTATTCTTCGTCATCGTCATACTCGGACTCATCTTCATCTTCGTATTCCTCGTCATCGTCATACTCGGAATCATCTTCATCTTCGTATTCGTCGTCGTCGTCATACTCGGAATCATCTTCATCCTCGTATTCCTCGTCGTCGTCATACTCGGAATCGTCTTCATCCTCGTATTCAGCTTCTTCATCGTAAACCGCATCCGATTCATCATCTTCTTCGGAGTCAACGATTTCTTCAAAATCATTTTCTTCCGGATCTTCCTCGTCAGTGTCTGAAGCTTCTTTGGATGAATCTTCCGGGCTTTCAGTCGCTTCATCCTCTTCATCATCAACGAAATCTTCAGCATCTTCATCGGTGATTTCAGGCTCTTCACCATTTTCAAGCTGTTCCATCAGTTTGCGGATATCATCAGAAAGGATTGGTTTTGTAGCTCCAAGAACTTCCTCTTCTTCTTCTTTCTTCTTTTCGCGCAGGGCTTTTTCTTTCTCAGCTTCCTCCTGGCTTTTTTCAAGAATCTTTGCATTTTCACGCTGAGTTGCTTCCCAGTTGGCAAGAATTTCTTCAATCTTCATCTTACCGGTCATCTGTGAATCGTCTGAAGCAGATTCAGGAGCAACTGCACCACTTGCAACGGCAACACCGGCTTTCAGAGCATCTGAAAGGGAAGCACCGGAAATAGTTGTGGAAATATCGGAAGTGCTTCGAATCCGGGTCTTTGGCTGTGACTCAGCTTCTGGTTCGGAAGCATGTGTCCGGGCCATTGGCTCTGGAAGATCCGGAAGATCAATACTGTCTGTGACATGTACATCTTTGCGGACCTTGTCTGCAATTCGTGGATTCGGTGCCGGACGTTCTTTGGATTTTCGGAAGGAAGGTTTTCTCTTGGAAGAATCCTTACGGCCGATACCATCATTTCGATGATCGTATTTTTCCTGCTGAAGTGGAGTCAGCGGTTTGTATTTCATTTTAAGTTCCATTGCCTGGTATACATAAGTACCTTCGCTGAACCAGAGAATCAGATCATCACATTCATCAAGACATTCGGAAGTCATACCAGCTTCAGCGTATAATCTGGCAAGTTCATATGCCCATTTTTCAACGTATTCAGAATGCTTGAAATCTTCAAGAGCTTCAATCTGTTCTTTGACTGGCGCTTTCTGTGCTTTTAAGATCTTATACCGGAGAATGTACTGGTTTGGATCTTTCGGAGCAAGCTTGACAAATTCTTCGTAGCAATCAGCTGCTTCATCGAAATGTCCCAGCTTCAGAGAAATAATTCCCAGGCGGTATACAACCTTTCTGCTGGAAGGTGCTTTATCATACGCAATAAATAAGGTATCACGTGCTTTACCAAGTTCCCCCGCATTTTCATAGATTTCGCTTACGGTAGAGAGCATGGCGGTATTTTTTACTTTACGCCAGTCGATCGTATCTGCAATCGACATCGCTTTCTGGTAAGACTTCTGTTCGGCATACGCAAGCATCTGCTCTGTCTTTGCGCGATATTCATATTTATCCAACGTTTCTCACCTCATATGATTATTATTAATTATTTTACTTTTCCTCAGTAAGTCTGACTTTTGTACCAGAAACGGAAAACAAAAGTCTTATAATTTTACTTACTAAGTGTATCATAGAGCGTTGTCAATGTCAAAAATTACGGCTGATATTTTTCAGAAATGTTAAAAAAATATTACAAAAAATTCACAAATTGGGAGCTGGTAACAGAAAAAAAGGAGACAGCCATCTTTTGAATGGCTGTCTCGGAATATTCAATTGTAATTTTTATTTTTATATCGGAGGAATTAAGTAATTCTTATTCCTGTAAGTTCTTTGAGCATTTCATATGATATTCAGATTTTATAAAATTTATAAAAATGAAATCATATGAATCGATTTTGATCAATTCTGATCGTTCGTTATTTTATATAATCAGGTAATCCAATTTTGGTATTTATCAGCTTTCTCGTCACTGTTAAATTTACTTATCAATGAATGTTTCTTTACACATTTTCTGATCTTGAATTACTGTGGTATTTACTTCAATATGTCAACAAATGCTGAATCTTTTTATATCTTATAATCGCTTCCGGTTTATCTACTACTCCGACCTTTTTTATCATTAACTTTTCTCTTACCGGATTATAATCTATGGTTAAGGCTCATCTCACAGGAATTTACATTTGCCATACCATTAACATATTGAGTTTTAGATGATGAAATATCCAACGGTCAAAGCCTCCTTCCTTTCGTTCTCGTTCCAAAATTTTATCCGGATATTCTTTTTCTCTTATACTTTTTTCTGTTCAGAAGTCAGATATCAATTTTCTCTTATTATTATAAATTATCAATTTTAAAAATTGTTTTCTACACACTCCGCTTACAAAACGCTCATAACCAAAATGTATAGTTGCTTTTTAAAAACTTTCTAACCTTCAAATAACAATTATTCTTGTTACCCTTTTCTGATCTGGTTCTTCATCTTATACTCTTGGCGAGTATATATGAAACTATGTAACAGATTAAAAAAATATCTTTTTGAAATTCCCTTTCTCGTCAGGAACTTCTTTTCTTTTGGATTGACTTAATAATAACACCCAAATACTTATTTGTCAATATAATTTTAAAATAATTTTGTTAAAATTAGAAAGAAATGAAATTGTAATATATATATCAGAAAATTCAAACAATTATAAATACGATTAGAAATAGTTATAGCCATTTGCAATATATTCGGGGTTTTGCTATTGTTTCCGTCCATAAATGCATGATACACTAAAAAATAGATGAAAAATACAGGCTATGGCATTGGGATAAAGAAAGGAGACCTACAGATATGGGAGGATTTTTTGGCGTTGCATCAAAAGAAGCATGTAATCTGGATCTTTTTTATGGAACAGATTATCATTCGCATCTTGGAACCCGCCGCGGAGGTATGGCTACTTACGGAAGTGATGGCTGGAAGAGAGCGATTCATAATATTGAAAATTCGCCGTTCCGTACAAAATTTGAAAAAGATGTTGATACAATGAAGGGAAATATTGGAATTGGATGTATTTCAGATTATGATCCACAGCCAATTCTGATCCAGTCGCATCTGGGGTGCTTTGGAATTACGACAGTAGGTAAGATCAATAATGCGGATCAGCTGATTCGGAATCTTTATGAAAATGGACATACACATTTTCAGTCTATGACCAATGGACAGATCAATTCTACAGAGCTGGTTGCGGCATTGATCTGTAAAAAGGATTCGTTTGTTGAGGGAATCCGTTATGTGCAGTCAGTAGTTGAAGGCTCGATGACGCTTCTGCTTCTGACAGAGAATGGAATTTATGCAGCCAGAGACCTTCTCGGACGTACACCGGTTGTGATCGGAAAGAAAGAGAATGCATACTGCGTTTCCTTTGAAAGCTTTGCATATATCAACCTTGGATACACAGATTACAAAGAGCTGGGACCTGGAGAAATCGTCTACGTGACACCGGAATCTGTGGAGACTGTAAGTCCTGCATGTGAAAAGATGAGAATCTGTTCGTTCCTGTGGGTATACTATGGATATCCTACTTCTTCTTATGAAGGGGTTGGTGTAGAAGAAATGCGTTACAACTGTGGAAAGCTTTTAGCACAGAGAGATGACCATTCGATCGACGTGGATATTGTTGCAGGAGTTCCGGACTCGGGTATCGCTCATGCGATAGGCTATGCAAATGAATCAGGTATTCCGTATGCAAGACCATTTATCAAATATACTCCGACCTGGCCAAGATCCTTCATGCCGACAACACAGAGTCAGCGTAATCTGATCGCCAGAATGAAACTGATCCCGGTACATAGTCTGATCGAAGACAGGAGTCTGCTGCTGATCGATGATTCTATCGTGCGTGGCACACAGCTCCGTGAGACGACAGAGTTCCTGTATCAGAGTGGCGCAAAAGAAGTGCATGTCCGCCCGGCATGTCCACCGCTTTTGTACGGATGCAAATATTTGAACTTCTCTCGTTCCAAATCAGACCTGGATCTGATCACAAGAAGGATCATCCGTGAGTGGGAAGGCGACAATGATGTCAATGTACTGGGTGAATATGCGGATCCGAACAGTGACCGGTATGCAGCAATGCTGGAGGAAATCCGCAAGAGACAGAATTTCACTTCACTTCGTTATCACAGACTGGATGATCTGATCAAATCAATCGGGATTGATGCATGCCAGGTATGTACCTACTGCTTTAACGGTGTGGAATAACAGGTAAATGAAAATATAAAACAGGTGTCCACGTAAGTATATCTTAGTGATATATCCCAGTGGGCACCTGTTTTTGTATATACGATTTTGGTGTATAAGGTGATGTGGAATGGTGTACAAAGTATGCGGAGCGGCAGCTCCTTCTGCAAAGCTGCACTATAGCAGCAGATCATCTATCTTCACATAGTCTCCCATCCGATATGCTTCAATTGCATTTCCATTGATCACATAGAACTTTTCGTTTGCATACACACCGCGGGTTCCAAGATAAGAATTACCGTTGACTTCCTCCTGCATCTGTACCTGGAAGCCCTGATCTTTATCGTAAGAAAGGATCACATACTGGTTGGCAGATCCGGAAAGCGGAAAGCCGATCAGATTCTTTTCCGGATCAACCAGTGCTGCACGGTAGTCAGAAAAAACATCCGAGTAATAGTACTGATCCAGTGTGTACTTGCTGACTTCCTTCACATCCGAAGGATCACTGATATCAAACATGGAGATCTTTACCCCGTTTGTAATGCCATTTTCATCGGTATCCATACCGATGCCAAGAAGCAGGTTATCACTGTAAAAATGCAGGTATTCCGAAAAGCCGGGAATTTTCAGCTTGCCAAGGATCTTCGGATTCTCCGGATCGGAAAAGTCTACGGAGAATAAAGGATCTGTCTGTTCATAAGTTACAAAGTAACCGGTATCGCCCAAAAATCTTGCGGAATAGACCTGTTCATTTTTGGCAAGATCCTCGATCTTACCGATTGTTTTCAAATCTGCATCCAGCACATAGACTGAATTGGACTGTGAAGAGTTTCCGACATTATGCGTAACCGTTGTCACCAGCCGCAACGTATTGTCATACTCATCAATGCTGAAGGAATCGTTCAGATATCCTTTTACTTTGCCCTGGGCAGAGCCGGAAAGTTTTCCTTTATTGTAAGACAGCTTGCGGAGGATCGTCTGATTCTTTGCCGCAAGATTATCTGCGAGGATACTGCTGTTCGCATACTCGTAAATATAAATGTTGTTCTCACTCACATAGACTTCGCCATTCTCAGACATGACTGCTTTCTGGTCTGCTGCCTTATCCGGACTGGAAGCGGAAACGGAGCTGACAACAAGGTACTGGTCTGCTGCATGGTTCGTCGGGAGATAGATATCCGACTGCTTCAGAAGATTGTCACCAACAAGCGGAACATAGGAAGGATAATCTTTTTTGGTGATCGTATCGTAAATATAATAGTCGCTGAATACATACAGATATCCGTCTTTAAAACGTGAAGTGCGGTAGTAACCACTCTGATCCACGGTTCCGATGGATTTCGGATTGTTGATATCTGCCAGATCATAAGTCTGGATACGGGTACAGCTGCCGCGGTACAAGGTTTTACTGTCAGAATCAACCTGTGTGTTCTGCATGTTGCCAAGGACAAAAAGCTTCTGGTCACTCAGGTAAAATTCGGATGCCTGAAAATTCTCATTCAGCGAAATACTGGAAACAACCTTCATCTGATCAGACCGGATATCTACAATGGAAATTTCCTGTGAGTTTGCTTTCAGTGTATAAAGATAACTTCCATCCGTTTTTACAATGTCTGCTTCACCGACACCCTCTGTGCGGACGTTGGTATCGGAAAATGAAGTATCCACAGCACGTGCAGAGGCTGTTGCCGAATCCGAAGAGGAACTGGAACTATCGGTGCGTGCACCACTGTCGGCTGTTTCAGTTGAATACATGACAATTCCGCTGTCGGTTGAACCGGTAACAGATGAAGAATCCAACTCATCCTGATAAGATTGCAGGTATGTGTAGACTTCATCATAATCGGTTGCCGTCTCTAAAGTATCGGAAGAAGCAAGCTTACCGGAGGATGTACCGATTGAAGAACTGCCTTTTGTGGAAAAAGTGGCTGAGTCTGAAGAAAGATTCTGCTGGCGGATGTGGGCGCCAATGCCGACAACCAGTACCAGTGCGGCAGCGATAAGTCCTCCGCGCATCCGGTGGCCGCGGGAAAATCCATGCTTTTTCGGTATATGTCCGGAAGCCTGAGTGCTGTTATGCTCTTCCAGCATTTTCATAATCTGATCCGGTGCAAGGCTTTCCGGAACAGGAGTTTTTTCCGTAGATTGTTTTATTTTATCCAGTATTTCTTTTTCGTGATCTGTCATATGAAACACCTCCTATTACTCTTTTATCCTACTCTTTCAGAAGCCAGCTCATCTTTTCGAGGGCACGCTTTCTGCGGGAGCGGACTGTATTCGGGTTCAGCCTTAGCATTTTTCCAATCTCTTTACTGTTGTAACCGCCATAGACGGATAAGCCGATGATCAGCTGATCGTCTTCATCGAGAATAAGAAAAGCACGCTCGACATCTGTGCGGAGTCCGTCACAGTATGTGGCAGAAGCATGATCTTCTTTCAGCTCGGTCTCGGTTCGTTCATGGCTCTTTAACTTCCGGCGGCACACATTTGCCAGAATCTGAAAGATCCAGGAACGGAATGCTTCTTTTTTGCGTAATTTATGTATGTTCTCATAGGCGGAAAGAACGGCTTCACTGACGGCGTCTTCTGCATCCTGCGGATGATGCATCATGCAGAGCGCAAAACGATACAGATCCTGATAAACCGTCTTATATAATTCTTTAAATGCAATTGCATCGATCATAAAGTCCCTCCTCTCATAACAGGTTCTTTGTATATAAGAGTATAAAAAAGTCGGAAGTGTTGCAAAAAGGGACAGAAAAATTTCCGTCCCTTTTAAATCATATCATTGTCTGAGAAAAATTAACCTCTGTAATAATTGATCAGACATCCTTTGAGGATGATCTCACGTTCTGCATCCGTCAGATCACCGAGCTTCAGATCGATCTCCTTCAGATCATCGCCTACGACATAAGCCTTGATCGTGGAAGCTTTATCTTCTACTGCTTTGCGGATATCCGGCACGAAGAGATAGTCACCATTCCTGAAAGAAAGCTTTGTGTGTTCCTCTTCGGTAATAAACGGAAGCATGCCCCAGTTGATCAGGTTCGAGCGGTAACGTTTGGTTGCGTACTCATTCGCGATATTCGCCCAGCCGCCGAGAACCTTCTGGCAGGAAGCAGCTTGTTCACGGGCAGAACCATCACCAGGTTTGACCGCGAAAATGGTACTTCCGACACCGATATTTCCCTTGCCGACTTCCGGATAAGACTTCTGGATTGCGGCCATCACCGGTTTTAATTCATCCAGTACATCCAGTGGACAAGTACCTGCTTCAATCGCTTTCTGGGCTTTCTGGACCTCTTTCGCGCGTCCTACATAGGCAGGATCCTTTCTAGAAAGTGCAAATTCAGCAAGTCCAAGCGGGTTGGAACGATAAGAAGAAGTCTCGCCGGACGGGATCAGTTCGTCTGTCGTTGTAACCGGATCGTGGATCTCAGATACGACCTTCAGGATCAGATTCTCAGGAAGAGCGCTCATTGCCGGCCAGTCTTTGATGTTCGGTCCGAATTTGATCTTAACCGAAGGATCAGCAACGCCGTGGCTGTCAAATACACGGTTGGCGTAAATTCTGGAATCAAAGTGGTAGGTCGGGTTCTTGTATTCAATATCAAAATCTGTTGCCGGAGTAAGGAAACCTTTGTTCGCAGCAGTTGCGGCAATGGAACGTGCATCCATAAGGGCAACAGATGCGATCTGTCCACTCTGCAGCTTGCTTCCTTCACGGTTCGGGAAGTTACGGGTAGAGTGACGGATGGAAAATGCATTGTTTGCCGGAGTGTCCCCTGCACCGAAGCACGGTCCGCAGAAGGCAGTCTTCACGATCGTACCGGCTTCCATCAGGTCAGCAACCGCACCATTTTTCACAAGCTCCATGTAGATCGGTGTACTTGCCGGGTAAACACTGAAGGTAAATTCATCTGATCCGATGTATTTGCCACGGATGATGTCTGCGGCAGCACAGATATTTTCAAAACCGCCGCCGGCACAGCCTGCGATGATACCCTGATCGACATAAAGCTTACCATTTACGATCTTGTCCTGAAGAGAGTAATCCACAGCACCGTCCAGGCTTACCAGCGCGCGCTGCTCTACATCGTGGAGAACATCTGCAAGGTTGGCATTGACATCCTCGATGGTGTAGACATTGGACGGATGGAACGGCATGGCGATCATAGGCTTGATCTCGCTCAAATTGACGTATACAAGACCGTCATAGTAAGCGACTGCGCCAGGCTCCAGTTCCCTGAAGTCATCACTTCTTCCGTGGATATCGTAGAACTCTTTGATCTTGTCATCGGTTCTCCAGATAGAAGAAAGGCAGGTTGTCTCTGTCGTCATAACATCGATTCCGATACGGAAGTCTGCACTTAATTTGCCAACGCCAGGTCCGACAAATTCCATGACCTTGTTATTGACATAGCCATTGCCGAAGGTTGCGCCGATGATCGCAAGGGCAACGTCCTGCGGTCCGACACCTTTCACCGGTTCGCCGTCCAGATAGATTCCGACAACGCCCGGCATCTTGATATCATAAGTCTTATTCAGAAGCTGTTTTACAAGTTCCGGTCCGCCCTCTCCCATTGCCATGGTACCGAGTGCACCATAACGGGTGTGGCTGTCAGAACCAAGGATCATCTTGCCGCCGCCTGCGAGCATTTCACGGGCAAACTGGTGGATAACGGCCTGATGAGGCGGAACATAGACACCGCCGTACTTCTTCGCACAGGTCAGTCCAAACATGTGGTCATCTTCATTGATCGTACCGCCGACTGCACACAGAGAGTTATGGCAGTTGGTCAGAACATAAGGAATCGGGAATTTCTCCAGTCCGGATGCTCTTGCAGTCTGGATGATTCCGACAAAGGTAATGTCGTGCGAAGTCAGCTTGTCAAATTTGATCTGAAGCTGCTGCATATTACCGGAAGTATTATGCGCACTTAAGATCCCATAAGCCATTGTCTCTTTTGCAGCAGCTTCTTTTGTTGTCTCAATCCCTGTCTTGCTTTTTACGGCAGCAAGTGCATCGGGTGCATCTGCAATTACCTCAGTACCGTGTAAAAGATAGGCACCGCCTTCGTATAATTTCACCATATCATGTCCTCCTATTTTCTGTTTTCTATGAATTTCATGTGGTCTGCGACCATCAGAGCAATCTTAAATGTCAGGGCGTCCTCAAACACTCTGACATCCAGCCCGGTCTGTTTCTGGATCTTCTCCAGCCGGTAGACGAGCGTATTCCGGTGGACGAAAAGCTGTCTCGCTGTCTCCGAAATATTCAGGCTGTTTTCAAAAAATTTATCAACTGTGGATAAGGTTTCTTCGTCAAATTGATCAACGGTATTTCCGGCAAATACTTCTTCCAGGAACATCTCGCATAAGGAAACGGGAAGCTGGTGGATCAGCCGTCCGATACCGAGTTCGCGGTAGGATAAAATATTGCGTTCCGGATAGAAGATACGTCCCACATCCAGAGCCATGCCTGCTTCTTTGTAAGACTGTGAGACCTCTTTGAGTTCGGGAATGATGGTTCCGAAGGAAAGCCGGACATTGACCATAGCTTCGGTGTTGATCGCATTCACCAGCATATCGGCAGTCGAACGGATCGTATCATAATCATCCGTACTGTCAAGGGACTTGATCAGAATAATATGTCCCTCATCTACGGCAGTAACAAAATCACCGGTTCCCGAGGAATAAATCCCACGGATCATATCCAGGACGATCGTGTCATCCGGATTTTTCGGTTCGATCAGATAGACGACTCTGCGCTGCTCAACTGTAATACCAAGCTTTTTCGCCTGATTGTAGATATCTACGAGGAGCAGGTTATCCAGGAGCAGGTTCTGGATAAAACGGTTACGGTCAAGACGTTCGCTTCCGGATCTTAAAAGGCTCTCCAGCTGGCAGACACTTAAGCGTCCGCTGGTATGCACATCAATCTCATTATTGTGCTCGATCACGAAAATATAAGTCAGTTCATCATCATCATAAACCGGGAACAGACCATAGCATTCATCCAGGTGCTCCTCCGCTACGCCGGTAACCTCCAGCTCTTTTAAAAATGAGCAGACAGCTTTTTTTACTGCAGATTTCTCCTTACCTACAGCTGCAAGCATCACTCCGTCTGTGTTCCAGATGGAACAGTTACACTCGATGATATCCCCTATTTCATTGATTGTTCTCTGTAAAATCTGGTTGGATAACAATCCATTCACCTCTCCATTCTTTTCAATATATGACGAATGGGAGAATTGTGAAATTCCCCCATCTTCTTCTGACAATACAATCTGATATTATTTTAGCAAATGTTTCACACTTTAGCAAGCTAAAATGAAAAACGTTTTCTCTTATTCGTCTTCGTCATCGCGTCTGTCAAGCATGGCAGCAACGATTTCAAGAATCACAGCAAGACCGATCATAGATGCAGCGGCAATCTTTCCGGCAGTGCCGGTTGCAGCCTGTGCGATACCGCCGACAACCGGCACAGAAAGCTTTACTTTTCCGATGTAGTTGTTGTAAGGGATCGGATTCATATCTTTTTCCTCATTGGCATCCCCTTTGGTGATAAACTGTCCCATCGCCGGGCTGTTGGATACTACGCGGTGGGTGATGATCGAGCCGTCTGCATTGTTGCTGTAAAAAGCAATGACATCATCTTTGACGATCGTGTCTGGTTCTTCATACCGGACATAGACCAGGCTTCCCGTCGGGATCGCCGGTTCCATGCTCCCACTGATCACGGTGTACATCTGAAAACCAAAAGCTTTCGGAAGTGTCAGCGGAATACAGGCAAGAATCAGTACTGTCAGTAAAACAGTGCCCAGTGCACTGCAAAATGCAGCCACCGGGCTTTTCTTTTTCTTCGTTCTCTTCAAAAAAGACTTCTCCTTTAGTGCCGCGCTTTTTTATTTTGCACGTTTTTTCAAGAATACGATCAGTCCTACGAGAGCTGCTACCGAAACAACGATAATGCCGATCCCTGCTGCAATCGGAGTTTTGCTCGTTTTGTCTTTCGCATCGATATTTCCTTTTGGAGTGTCTTCATCATCCAGATCTACCAGAGACTTTGGTGTCTGTTCATCCTCAGATGTTGCAGTATCTTTATCTTTAGCTGTCGTATCCTGAGAATTGTTATCTGTCGTTGTACCATCGGTTGTACCGGTTGTGGTTCCGTCTGTTGTGCCACCGGTAGTTCCGGTTGTAGTGCCACTGGTAGTTCCGGTTGTAGTTCCACCGGTAGTTCCGGCAGTTCCACCGGTTGTGCCGCCTGTCGTGCCAACTGCTGTACCGACATTACCGGTACCTGTGCCAGAAGTTGCTGTACCAGGAACAGTCGTTGTGATGGTGGTTGTTGTTGTAACAACACGGTCTGTAGCACCCGGTTTGTAGGTAAACGTAAATACATTCTCAGATTCATTATTACTCAAAGTCTTGGTAAGTGCAAGAGCATCTGGAATATAATTTTCAATATACTGATAAGCGACGATTGGTTTGTCACCGACATTTCCGTAGAAGGTCTGGCTTTCTGCAAGCGCCTTACCGGAAGCATCCTGATAGTTTACGGTGTAGGCAACCATGTCCTTTTTGATTCCATAGGCTACTACATAGTCGGCATCGCCGGTTACATTGTCTAATACAGGAGAAGCAAGAGCTTCTTCATTGTCACGTCCGCTGAGACGGATTCCTTTGATATAGTATTTGTCATCGGTTACCTGAACGTCCTTCAGATTAAAAGTAACAGTAGAACCGGCGACAACAGAATCCCGCTCCACCTTAGCCTGGCCGTTTATCGTTCCTTTATTACCTGCCGATAAAGTTACCTTATAGGTATACCCGTCAGCAGCCATAACGCTCATCGTGGATGCACCGATCGTCATTGATACAGTCAGAAGAGAAACCAGTAATTTTTTCCATCTTTTCATCTGCTTACTCTCCTTTCCGTCTGCGTTTCTTTGTGTTCTTGTTATATGTGTAGATTCCGTATGCCAGAAGGATCAGTCCACTGATCAGTGTAAGTACACTAAAGAGAAGGACTCTTGCGGTATCACCGGTCTTTACGGTATTGGTTGTCTTGACGATTTTCGTCTTGGTAATGGTATTGCTTACTTTTACCTTTTCCACTGCAAAGTTCATACGAAGCTTTGCGAGCGTGTTCTGATAACCATTGCCCTGTGTCTCACCTTCGATACCGATGGTAAGGTGTACGGTTCCGGTACCATTGGAAGCAAGACGACCGAGGTAGAAATATTTCTCGGTAGAGTTTCCAAGCTCCTTCAGACCTTCACCGGTCTTAGAAGAACCTTCACCTCCGACGGTATCACTGTTATAGAGTACCTTTTCGGTATTGTCACTTCCAACATAAGTCAGCTTGTATTCGTAAGCACCGCCTTCAGCGGATTCCTGTGCTTCCTCCAGTGTCTGGATGATCTCATTGGTCATGTACCAATCGGTCTCGCCTTTATCGGAGTTTTTTAGCTGAACCTTCAATTCGATGCTGTCACCCGGCTGGATCGTTGCCAGCTCATCGGAAACAGTCTTGTTTTCAAAATTGCTTTCCATCTTGTCGCCGGTGAAATGAACCTGCCATCCATCGGCTCCCTGATAGTCTTTTGCAAATGCAGTTGTGTGTACCCCTGCTGCCATTATCACTGTCATGGCGAGGCACAAAATTTTCTTTTTCATACTCTGTACCTCCCTACTGTAAGCTTAAACTGGTTTCGTCCTCTGATACATTCACATCTACACCCCAGGCACTCTTGATGGCGTCTTTTGCGTTATGTGTCTGTACTGCATCTACTTCTGCATCGATGTGGAACGTATAGTTGCCATACTTGTATGTGTAAGTAATGGTGTTGTCCTTTACTGTTTTTTCTACATCTGTTGCAATCTTTGGATCAATGCGGAGTGTGTCAGATAATGCCGGTGTGGTATCTCCGGCTTTTACTGCCTTTGTGTAATAAAGAACGGTTCTTTCGTCTGTGGTCTGCTGATCTGCAACTACCCAGCCGTTAGCGGTAAGGAAATTCAGTTCGATCAGATCTGGTGAAAGAGTGGTGTTCTTCTTGCCCTCTTTGTTCTGCCAGCTCTTGGTAAGGATCACACGGACGAAGGTGTCGATGTTACCGCTGTTCTGAACACTGAGCTCTTCTTTGTATTTCTTTCCGGGTGCGAATTTCTCATTTTTTCCGAGAAGGCCTGTCAGGAGTTCCCCGTTTGTTACTTCTTTCTGGTTCTTAGATGTAAAATCCTGGCTGCTGACGACATTGCCATTCTCTAAAAGAGATACGCCGATATTCTGCATCTCAATCTGTGCGGAATAATTCTCACTGTAGTAGGTGAGTGCGGCACGTGTACTGCCGACAGTACTGCCAATCAACAGGAGCGCTGATGCTGTCAGAAGCAGGGCCGATTTTTTTGGAAATGATTTCTTTTTCTTTTTCATCTTCGTTCCCTCCTATTCTGTGGTTTTACTGTCTTCTGTTGTAATTACATGATTCCAGTCTGCATATGGGTTTCCATTTTCATCGTAAAGAACCGGTGTGCATTCCTGGATAACCACGATATTGAATTCTTCCGGTTTATCCTTCCCTTCCGGGAATTTGTAAGAGATATTGAGTTCCGTTGAGGTTGACTTTTTTGCCGGAAGAACTTCTTTATAGTGCCAATAACCATCATTTTTGGCTTCCCATTTATCCGGATCAGCAGTATAGGTAAGTTCCATTGGGGCAAATGCTTTTACTCTTACGAAGCAATCATAATCACCGGTATTTTTAATGGTAACGTGCTTGCCATCTTTATCGACTGTTTCGTTAGGGATGGTTTCGGTAAATCCCATATTCATCGTCACACCGCCACCGGCTGTTGTATAAGTTGTGAAGTATGCCATTGCACTTCCAACTGCCAGGGTTCCGGTAAGAGCAAGTGCTGCCGTTGCCATGATAAGTGGTTTTTTATGTAACTTTCTCATTCCGACTCCCCCTTCCTAGTTCTTTTCTGCTGGTTCGGTGTACTGATACTGACCATTTTCGTTCAGCTTGAAATTATTTTTTACACCGTAGCCGCCATTCATATTGTCATCGACATCATTTTTAAAGGAAACGGATGCCAGATCGCCCTTTGCATCTTTATCGGTTGCTACAATCTTTGCCTTTTGATCATTTGCTGAGGTAAGCTTGTAGCTTGCACCGCTGTACACTTCTTTAACAGTTACCGCAGCTCCTGCAGGGATCTTTGTAATTGTTACGGAAGAGTTCCCTGCGGCTTCAAAGTCAAGGGACTCGATGCGGGTTTCTGTTTTATCACTCTTAAGTGGTGTAATATCAATCTGGAATACGAAGGTTGCTTTCTTACCGGTTGTTGCATTGTGATTTGCAAGTGTCTTGTTGATCACCAGATCACCATATCTTGCATGTTCTTCCGGTTTCAGACCAATTGCATTGGTAGCTATCAGATCGTAGATCCAGTCATCGTTACCGCTGCTGTAGTAATTATTGGTCGGAAGTGATACCAGGTAAGGTGTAAAGGTATAGGTATAATTCGTGGTAACTACTTCCGGTGTATCTACAAGGTAAAGTCCGGTATCAAGACCATCTTTATTTCCGATACCACCTGTTAAGGTAACTGTATCGACCGGTTTTACGGAATCACTCAGCTTTTCTTTTGCTTTCTTTGCACGCTCAGCCCATTTGCTTGCTGCATCGTTATTATCAGCCCTTACCGAAGATACATCCAGTCCGGTGAAATCTTTGGTTGCGGTATAGTTACCGGATACGTCTACATCTGCCACCTTATAAAGATTCACTGTAATGTCAGTGCCGGTAGCTGTCAGTTCGTTGCCCTCTCCGCTTACATTAAATGAAACCGAACACTTCCGGTCCGTCTCAATCGCATTCGCAGCTCTGGCACCAGGCAGAGTGAGAAGCGGAAATGCAAGAGCGAGAGCTAACAAAAACGTGGTTCCCTGTTTTAATCGTTTATTCATCATCGCCTCATGTCCTCCTTAAGAAATCTTGGTTATTCTTTGTGAGCGTTTCTCTTGGAAAGAAATCTTAAGAGAATGATCACAAGAATCGTGATTGAAAGTCCTAAAATTAAATAAAGCATATAATAATTCTGAATGGCCTGAACCATTGAATCTGAAACAGATTCCGTCTGGTCTTCTTCGCCGTTATAAGGAACTCTGGTTCCTCTTACGAGAAGACGGTGGGAATTGACTCCGTATGGAGTACAGGTAAATAAAGTTACCTGGTCTTTTCCTTCTTCAATCTGGAGTGCTTTCTCCAGTGTTTTATGATCGTCTTTGTCTACCATCGGAAGAATCTGGTCTACCTTGTAGGCAAGGACTTCATCCAGTACATGGATGTAAAATTTATCGCCAACTTTGAGCTGATCGATATCTGTAAAAAGCTTTGCGCTTGGAAGTCCACGGTGAGCTGCGAGAACACTGTGGGTACTCTCCCCTCCGATCGGAAGCTTTGTGCCGTTCAGATGTCCGACACCGGTCTGCAGATCCTTGTCACCGGTACCATGGTAAATGGCAAGCTTGATGTTGATCTTCGGAATGGAAAGATATCCCATTACTCCGTCATCTGCAACGTTTAGGATCTTCCAGTATTCGGTGTCTTTGATGTCATTTTCATCTTCACCAAATACATCTCCGTAGAGGTTGTTCTGCTGAATGGTATCATTGAAAGCTTTTGCTTTCTCCCACTCGGATGTGAAGTCCTCTGATTCCATGTCCTGTATTGTATTGTCATAGCTGCTGATCAGCTGATTCTGTCTGTAGGTGTTCCACTGGTTGGATACCGTCGGGTAGATCAGAATCCCAAATCCTATCAAGAATAACAGACCGAAAAGGAAGGTTGAGATTTTTCTTTTCATAGGCATATTCCCTTTCTCGTTCTTATTCTCTTTTTAAGAGGTCTCATTTTTCTTCTTTTGAAGCTTCTTCTCCTTTAAGTATAACACAAGGATGAAGATTGTGGTAATTACAAGACCAATAATTACCCATAAAAGATAATTTGTATGAAGACTAATTCCGCTGAGAGGTGTCTTCTCATCGGCAACTTTCTGTTCCACATAAGGTACTCTGTGACCACGGACCAGAAGCCGCTCGGTATTGACTCCGTATGGAGTACAGGTAAGAAGTGTTACAAGATCTTTTCCTTCTTCTACTGCAAGAGAGGAAGTTTCTTCCGGTTTTACTACGGAAATCTTGTCGACTTCATAACATAATGTTTCGTTTAATACATGGATCAGAAAATGATCGCCTTCTTCCAGCTGATCCAGATCGGTAAAAAGAGACGCACTCGGAAGTCCACGGTGTGCGGAGATAACGGCGTGTGTACTTTTACCGCCGATTGGAAGAGAGCTTCCTTCCAGATGTCCGGCTGCCTGTTTGAGAACATCTTCGTCGGTAGTGTGGTAGATCGGAAGCTTGATGTCAATCTTCGGGATCTCCACGATTCCCATCATCTCGTCACCGGCAATATTCAGAGCATCCAAGTAGGACTGGTCTTCTTTGTCACTGGCTGCGGCTACTGCAAATGAATCAGGAAGGATACTTGGAAGTAATGCTTCGTTGTAAGCTTCTGCTTTCTGCAGTTCTGCGTCATAATCAATCTCATGTGCTGCATCCTTTTCGGATACAGTCTGTTCATAACTGCTGATCAGTTGCTTCTGCCTGTAGTTATTCCACTGGTTTGCAACGAATGGATACAGCAGTAAGGACAACCCGGCTAAAAATATGATGCCAATAATAAGTTTGTTTGCTTTGCGTTTCATCCGAACTCTCCTTGCTGTTGTATTATTTTTTAGGAATCCGGGGCGACCTGACCCGGATTCAGTATCTGGTTATAAATAATCATGAAAGATTATTTGTTTGTTTTTTTGCGGCTTGCGAAGAATAAGCCAGCTGCTGCGATCATGATGAGGCATCCAGCGATTGTGAAGATTGTAGTACCGATACCACCTGTATGTGGAAGGGAATGTAATTTTGTATCTGAAACATTTACGGTAGCATTTGGATTATTTCCATTTGTAATTATTGCGTTCTCTTTTACTTCTACTACAGAATATCCTGCAGGAGCTTTTTCCTCGACAATTTTATATGTTCCATCATTAAGACCTGTTACTTTAACTGTACCGTTTGTTGCTACTACATTTGTTACTTTGTTTTCAGTATCATCAGCTGTGGCTAATTTGTATTCGCCTTCTTTTACTAATACAAATTGAAGCTTATCACCTACGGTGTTGTTTTCGCCAATTGGTGCAATACTGAATTCTGCACCTGTTAAAAGTTTATTATCAGTCTTAGTTGCGTCATAATTTTCATCATATTTGTTGATTGTGATAGAACCTAATTTTCCTTTTACTTCTGGTACATTATATCCTTTGTTACTTGAAGCTTTGTTTGCAAAAGTAGCTGCATCTGTAATCTGTGCTTTTACTTCTACTGTTACAGTCTGACCAGCATGAGCATTCTCTGTTCCAATATAGGAAGAAGCAAATCTTACTCTTACCTTCTGTCTCTCTGCTGCCGGTAAGGTTGTTATAGGAGCGCCATCAGTTCCATCAGGCTTAACACTTACTAATGAATAAGTATTTTCTCCTGCCGCAAGTGGTGTTTCTCCAACTTTTACAGTAACTTCAGTCACTTTCATACCTGTAGGTTCGTCAGTAATCTGGAATGTTTTATCTGTTGCTTCTTTATCATAACTCGGAAATACAGCTGTAATAGTAAATGGAACGACCTGTCCACGTTCTACTACCTGGTATGTAGTTGTTCCGTTTTCGCCTTTGAAAGCTTTTGTAAGTGTATATGTAGAACCTTTAGCATTGATTGTTTTATCTGCTGGTTTCATTAATCCATCACTGCCGTACTCGTAAACAGCTTCGCCCATTGGATTGTAAGATGTTTTTTCAGATCCAGCATAGACATAATATGCACCAATTTCAAGACCGTGGAATGTAACAGTACCATCTGTAACATTTGCGGTAGCTACGCGGGTAAGAGAAGCTCTCTTATCAACAAAATTCTGCCAATTGATAGTAACTGGTTTATTAGAAAGAATTACATCAGTAGACTCTACATTAGTTTCAAGTTTCCAGCTACTGTTTGCTGCATCCCATCCAACTACTTTATAAACGCTTACCTCCGTGGTTTCTCCTGGAACTAATCCATTTACTGTCAGAGAAGCTTTATCATCTGCTTTTGTTCCAATGTCAATTGCAAACGATGTAATACTCATTCCGAGTACCATTGCCAGTGATAATAACACTGCAAAGATTTTTCTCATCTTCTTCATATTTTTGTCTCCTTTTCTTTTAAGGGCTTTGCCCATTTTTTATTGTCCCCTCATATGGGATAATAACGTTTTTGTGTGGCAAGAAGCCACTGAAAAATTAATCCTTACAATTATTTTTCCAGCACCTCCTTGCATTTGTTTTTATATAAGATCCATACGGCCGCGAACATAAGGAACATGCCGCCAATCATATACAAGTAAATTCCGGTGCCTCCAGAATGTGGAAGGGCGTATAAAGCTTCGTTTTGGTAAAGATAATATACTACATTCTTACCATTTACTTTTTCGGTTACTGTTTTAATATGTGTACCATTTACAGATGATGTAATGTACTTTAATGCACCGTTTCTCATAATCTGAATTTGCCATTTTTCAGTACTGCATTTATATCCAGCTGGTGCAGTTTTTTCTTCCATTGTATAAGTTCCTTTTGGAAGTGTTGTAACCTGGTTTGTATCTGCACACTCTTCTGTGTTATACCATATAAGCAAACCATCTTGATTTGATTTTCCGTAATATGCTACGGAAGTATTTGCTGTTGATGTCAGCTTAAATTTTGCACCTTTCAGATAGATGTATGGATTATCACTGCTTGCACTTATTTTTTTGATTCCCCAGCCACTTGTCACTTCTTCATTGGTATATTCTACCACACCAAGTCTTCCGGCTGGATTAGTATAAGTGTTATTTGTGATAACATCTTTTCCATCTTTATCACTACCCATAACAAATGTGATGGTGTCATCCGTTTTAGCAGCAATTTGGCAATTTGTTTCTTCGCCTTCAAGAATTCCTTTTACATCATAACCACTTGTCTCATTCTCAGTTACTACATAAGTTCCTCTTGCAAGATTGGAAACTTTATTCAGTTCATCACCTGCAAGCGTTCCTGTTGTCTGATCTGCTGCTACGGTTACCTTAACAGTCGCAATTTTCTGATTCGGTCTTACATCTGTTCTGGTAATTGTAAAGTTAAATTCTTTAGCAGTGTCTGGTGCATTTTCCAATTTCTTAGTAATATTAATCGCACCGGAAACAAGTTTAATTGTGTAAATGCCATCTTTTGTAACACCCTTTGAATCAACTGCGTAATACTTTTTACCATCTTGAGTACAGTTTCCATTCTTATCGCCAATGGAATTTGCTGCTGATGCTGTACCATCTGTTTTCGGAGTTACTGTAACTTTTGCAGAATAAACAGTTTCTTCCGTTAATGGTGTATTCAGAATGTAATCTTTACTAATATCGTTTGTACAAGCTGCATCTTTAAACCATTTTGTTGTGATTGTCACATCATCCAGCATTGTATATTCTGTACTTGGTGTTGTTGTTGATTTCAGCTTTGTTACTTCATTCAGCTTCGCTTCATCAATATAGTCTCCCGGTTTGTCACCTTTGAAAATCGTCTTTTCGCCATTATTGACTTCGAAATCAACTTTTACATTTACAGTTGGCTGAATAAACTTCCGGTCATCGGTTCCGACTGTAATACCGGATTCCGGCCCATTGGTAACAACATCGTTGCCACCGATATAAGCATCTTTTGCTTTTACTCGAATGGTCTTTCTCCATCCTGGTGTACCATCTGTACCTTTTTTACCAATAACTGCATTGTTCCACTCAATGTAAGTCTGACCGGTTGTTTCATCTGTCTTGATCTCGCCGCCCATAGCTGCAATATCTGTTCCTGATGTCACAAGTTCAAATCTTGGATCAATGTAGTCTCTTACAACAGCTCCGGAAATCGGAAGCGTATCTTCGATGGTCTGACTTACGAAAGCAAATGCCTGATTGATTTCCTGAGTATTGTCTGCATTAAAGGAATATCCTTCGCCAGATGACAATCCAGCCAGCCAGTCCTTTGTTTCATTTGACAGACCAACACCAATGGTCATCAGCTTGATGCCTGCTTCCTTAACAGCTGTAGCAGACTTAACTGCACTTCCTGAATCATTTGATTTTCCATCCGTCAGAAGAACCACATATTTGTCAGCAGTAGTGCTGTTTTCCAATTTGCTTTTTGCCGCATCAAGGTCCTTATCCTGTCGTGTACCTCCAGTAGAACCCAATCCATTGATGGCTGAAATAATCCGATCATATTCACTTTCCACGCCGACACATAACAGTGCTGTATTAGTATTTACCCTGTCACTGAAACCAGTTATAGAAACTTGACTGTTTGGAGATGTTGTCCGCAAATTGTTTACAAAGGACGTTGCAGCATCCTTTACTGCCTGAATACGGCTTTTCTCATTGTCCTTTTTACTGTATACCGTATATTTAGAACTGGAATTTTTATTTCCTTTATATGACCAGTCCATCTCTTTGTCATTGTATCCAGCATATCTACTATACCAGCCTGACCTCCTATATTTCATTTCATACCAACTATTATCACTACAATAATAATACGTTTTACTGGTATCTAGCTCTGAAAGTTTCTTTTCTCCAATCAACTCATAAGATGCATCCCATCGCATACTTCCTGAAGTATCGATAACAAGTGATACATCTACCGGTCTTTCGGTTGTCTCGGCTGTCTTCACCAGTGATGATGCACTGAGTGTGATATCATATGTACGGGCATCCCAATCAACCAGCTGTGCTGTTTTTGACTGTTCCCAATTTGCTTTGGCATTCGGAACAGCTGTCACAGCAGTTTCATCTTTATCACCGACAGCAAACATTTTTGCTGTTGTTGTACCGCCCTGAGGTTCTACAACTACTTTATAAACAGTATTTCCAGCCACATAGCCGCTTGGAGCTTTTGTTTCTTTCAGATAATATACTTCACCATAGGAAAGGTTGCTCAATGTAACAGTTCCATTTTCATCACTTCTTATTGTTCCAAGTGATTTAGTCAAAGCTTCATCTTCATAAACACCAAATTCCGCGCCTTCCAGACCTCTTCCGGTTTCAGCATCTGTTTTTGTAAAAGTAAGACTTGTATTCTGAATCTCACCCGGATTTACGATACTGCTGTTTGGAAGTACATAAGTCATGTTACAGTTTGATTTAAATGCACCACGTTCCAGATACAGTACTGTCAGACGATGTGTATCCATACCATTTTTTTCAACATAAGCTTCTTTTTCCTCATCTGTATAGTTCGAATGTCCAAGAAGAACGGTCCACAGATCTACTTCTCCATTCATCTGGTCATGAATACCACCTACATCTACCACAACCTGGTTGCCATCCATAACTACCCAGAGGTCATCATCACCTGTAAAGCTGTAAGTCAGTGCTCCGATATAGTCTTTTAAGCTGAACTGAATATCATAACGCATTCCAAAGTAATAGTTATGATTTGTATCACCGGATGCTTCACCGCCACCCGTTTCTTTTCCTTTGTAATCATCCAATGGGAAGAAACTACTCGTATTAGAAGCAACGGTTCGCCCACCTTTTTCAACAGCGGAGAGTCTATACTCATTACCTGTCCGGTTAAATTTCAAGTTAAAGTCTGTATAATACTGTTTTCCAAAGCCTTCTCCGGCATTTTTTGTTGTAAATAGTCCCGGTTCTACAATCTGGTAACCATCTTTATTTGTACCCATAACCAGGGCTCCATTACTTACATCTACGCCGGTAATAATATCTTTGTAAATATAAAATTTACGATTTTCATTATATTCATTGATATCTACATTGCTCTGTCCCTTAGGGTAATTTTTGTATACAGAATAGCCTTCTCCAGATTTTCTATATTCATCTTTGGCACCCATTGCAAAACGTCTGTCTTCTGTTGCTCCACCGTAGTAGGATGGATCATTGATGCTCTTCTGTCCTGCTGGTGGATTAATCTGATAATCATAAAATGTAACATTTCCGCTGAAATTGTTATCCGTAGTCGCCTGATAGAATACACAGTAATTTGTATCCTTACTCAGACTCTCTGCAATATTACCATCCTGGCTCAGCCTTAACGCATTTCCTGTTTTATCTCCATTTTCATCTGCTTTATATACTGAAGCGACTGTATAGTTGTCACTCTTCTGAGTTGCAAGGTTCAGTGTTCCTCCTTGGTTCAACGTATAAGTCTTGCCGGCAAACAGTTTTGCATTCGTACCGTTTTCCCGGTAAGTCACATGTACCTGAAGCGGTTTTGTTGCTGCTATTGTATAAGTAGAATCACCTGTTGCCACTGTTGTGGCATCATCATTCAATGCCACCGGTTCTGCTACGTTTTCTTCTTCAGATACTGTTTCTGTTGTATAGAAGCCGTAAATCTGATTTTTATCTGCTGAAATTTGAAGCGCCTGTTCTTCTCCCGCTGCAACGACTGTTTTGTCAATTGCTTTTAATGAAGAATCATAGCTAAAAGCAGTTGCATTTTCCAAATTCATATTTAGATTTTCAAAGCGAAGGGTAATAGTTGTATTAGGTTCTGCTGACACACTATTTATTTTAAAATCAACCTTACACATGATCGCATCTGTAAGTGCTTCATTTTCTTTCAGATTGCTTTGGATCGCATCTGAAATATCTTCCTCATTTTCAACTTTTGAAAGATCCATCGTAATTTCGTCTGACGGATCATCCAGATAGAAAGCATTTTCAGGAATGTCTGCATATACAGTACCTATGGTCTGGTCATCCACATTTTTCATTTCTTGTGTCAGTGTCATGGCCTGACAGCCTGTTTTGGCATTTAATCCATCCACATTATCATCAGCGAATGCTGATGTCGCACTGCTAAGCACAAGTACCATGCAAAGCATGAATGCTATTAAACGTTTCTTTGTATTACTTTTCATGGCGTCCTCCTTCTATTCCTCAATTCTGACTTCATAATTGTTATCAAGTGCTCCGTCTATCAGCTTCAATAATTCAAGGGCACTGCGGAAATGCTGCTCTCGCTGCTCTTCCACCCAAGTAACGCTGCCCTGCCAGGTACCGTTCTGCTGATCCATGATTTTTATTAAAAAAGTTCTTGTATTTTTTTGCTTTTTATTCATGTCAGTTTTCATCTGCCCTTCCTAATTATTTAGACTTTTTTATCTTATACAGGTATTGTATCTGACAAAGCATTACGTGAATCATTACCAATAACGAAAAATATTAACTTTTTTAAGCTATAACAAGAAATAGTAATGTTTTTGTAATAATATAATGATTTGATACCAGGGTCAAAAGGTCAGAAAACCGATGCAAGAGTGCAAAGCACGTAGTAATCTGGTATCAAAGGGGGCAAAATACCTTTTACCCCAACATCATGATTTGTAGGAGTGCGTAATATTTGTGTCTGACTCTACTATATGTATTGGGATATTAGAATAGAAGTAAAAGTGGGGAATAATGTGATGGAAGTGCAAAAAGTATAGATTGCGTGGAGCGCATAGAAAAGGAGTGATCTGGTTATAGCGGTGAGGAAGAGGGATTTTCCGGACAAAAAGATCCCGTGACTGATATAGGGGGAGATGCACTGCATCTTAGTCGGTGATCAGTCACGGGATGGGGGTAAGGGGTATTTAGTTTTTATTCAATGCCAAATTCTTTTAATAATTTCTTTTGGTATTCGATGTCTTCGGTAGCGCGTTCGAGGTCACTGTAGCGTTTGGATTTTAGGAGATATTTGTTTAGTAGTTTAAATTCATTTAATTCTGCTCTGATTTCAGCGCGTCCTTCCTCTCTGCCTTCCTCTCTGGCATCTTCTTTCAAAGTCTTCTCATATAAGTCTTTGTCATATGTCGTCAGAATCATATTTGTCACCTCCGCTCGATGTTTCTTGAGAAAATCTGCCAACACATCCTGGTGAATACAGGTATCAATTGCCTTTTCTAATGCATCTTCCACAGAAGGTTCCGACTGTATATATTCCCTGACACATTGGACAAATATGGAATATTCTTCAAGCCTTCTGCAGTGCTTCATCAGCTCCTGATTGTGACCATAGTTGATGTTCAACATGGTTGCGGTGCATTCCAGGCAAGGTGCTTCGTTATCTGTATTTTCAAAGCAGTCTGAAAGCTTTAACTCCATGGAATCTGGCTGGTTTTTTGTACCATTGTAAAAGACAATATATTTCGGCTTTGGAAGTCGGACTCTTTTTTCATGGTAGATCATCAGATTATTATCTGCAACATACCCTTCATATAACCGAGAGAAATAAAAGACTCCGCGAAGCGGCATGTTTGGGTTAAAAGTGCTTTGATGCTTATACAGATTCATGGTTCCGCCAACTAGGAAGGATACATCATTTTTCATGGACAGATAAAGGACATCTTCCAATGTATTTACTTTCAGGTCATCGGGATTCTGATAGTCCGTGTGGTTGATCGCATTATAAAGCTGCAGCAGATCTTCTTTGTTATTAAAGATCATTCTCCATAACCGGTCCTTATATTGCCGGTTGTGGGTTTGTTTGCTATGGCGAGATTTTTTCTTTTGTTTTCTCATTGCTTACCTCCATTATAATAGAAAACAGTTCATAAGTAAATTCGCCATATCTCATGTTTCATGTAGATATATAATTTTTTCTACAATCAAAGAATTCATATATGATATATGATTTGATTTCCTACCTGTGCTTGTTACTAAATGGTACAGGTTTCTTTTGGAAGAAGCAATTAAAAAAGGATAAAATTTTCCCGATATGATTTAAAGAAAAATCCCGTGGCTGATGAGGGGAGATATGTTGCATCTTCGCCGGTGATCAGCCACGGGAATTTTGGGTATTATTTAGTTCTGTTCAATGCCAAATTCTTTTAATAGTTTCTTTTGGTATTCGATGTCTTCTGCGGCACGTTCCAGATCGTTGTAGCGTTTGGTATTTAGAAGACATATGGTTAATTGGTTTAATTCTGCTCTGATTTCCTCTCTGGCATCTTCCTTCAAGGTTTTCTCATATAAGTCTTTATCATATGTCGTCAGGATCATATTCGTCACCTCCGCTCGATGTTTCTTGAGAAAATCTGCCAACACATCCTGGTGAATACAGGTATCAATTGCCTTTTCTAATGCATCTTCCACAGAAGGTTCCGACTGTATATATTCCCTGACACATTGGACAAATATGGAATATTCTTCAAGCCTTCTGCAGTGCTTCATCAGCTCCTGATTGTGACCATAGTTGATGTTCAACATGGTTGCGGTGCATTCCAGGCAAGGTGCTTCGTTATCTGTATTTTCAAAGCAGTCTGAAAGCTTTAACTCCATGGAATCTGGCTGTTTTTTTGTACCATTGTAAAAGACAATATATTTCGGCTTTGGAAGCCGTACTCTTTTTTCATGGTAGATCATCAGATTATTATCTGCAACATACTAAAGATCATTCTCTATAACCGGTCCTTATACTGCCGGTTGTGGGTTTGTTTGCTATGGCGAGATTTCTTCTTTTGTTTTCTCATTGCTTACCTCCATTATAATAGAAAGCAGTTCATAAGTAAATTCGCCATATCTCATGTTTCATGTAGATATAAGATTTTTTCTACAATCAAAGAATTCATATATCATATATGATTCGATTTTCTACATACGCCTATTCAAATGGTACTGGAGTTTTTTGTGAAAAGCAATTAAGAAAGAATAAAATTTTAAGATAATTAAAAGGCACCCTCCGATCATATTCCGTGATCAGACAATGCCTGTATAATTCTTATTCATTCATGTAATGATATCTCTCGCAATGCCATTCCTTTAAACGAATGCATTGCTGAGAATTTTAAGCAGTTCAAGTACGCTTACAAACTGTTGTGTAGAGTTACCTTCAATCCAGCGGACGATGCCCTGCCAGGATGAATTCTGGCGGTATCTGACATTGAGAAAGAAAGTCCCTTTTTGTCCACGATTCTCGATGAAATCTTCCGGTGACCGTACTTTATCAAGCCGGTCAACACCTGAAAACTGGGTTGAAGTGAAAGAACGTGCGCTGGTGGATGCCTGTGGAAATTCGAGTTTGTCGAAGAAATCATCAGCTAATTCAATCAGCTGAAGGATATTGGTGAATTTCCAGGGTTCTTTGCTGTAGCAGTGATAAATCCGACCGGACAGCTCTCCATCATTAATATTATCAATACACATGTTAATAAAGTTTGGTGCATACCAACTGATTTGATAGCTTTGTTCCATAAATTATCTCCATTTCTGCCCTGCTGCGAAGATAACATGATTGCAGCTTACCAGGTTTTATTCTCAGTATTGAACTGAATCGGTGAATCTTGCCGGTCTACTTCGGCTACAGAGGACACGAATTAGTCCAGGTACTGCTTCCAGCTTTTATGCTCTCTGGAGAAGTATCTCTGGATTCTGTCGAAAATCATGCTGCAGTTCTCTTTATTCGTACCAACGAGAAGTATCAAAAACTGTGATGGGCTGTATTTGGTAAAGGAGTCTCCTTTACGCAGACACTGCTGGATCGTATTCTGAAGCTCACCTGAAAGAACTTCAAGCTTGTCCGGCTTGTCCATCGGCATTCCTTTTCCGTTAGTGATGCTACATAACATTAAGTATACGGACTGTCCGTTCCTCTCAATGATTCGGGAAACGAGACGGTAACTGTCACGGAAACTTGGCAGGCTGCAGTAAAAAGCACCGCCGCGTATATCGTCCTCTTTCAGACGTTCCTTGATGTCGCCGAGTTCCTGTGGTTTGTAGTTAAGGTGGCTGCTCATCTGCTCGAACTGCTGCATCATATGTTCAGAAGGGCGGATTCCAAGCTCTTCGAAAAATAATTTGGCAGTGTTCTCATATTCCTGCACAGCATCCTTATAGCGGTTCAATGCCATATAGCAGTCGATGCGGACGGATTGCCATTCATCGAACGGATATAACTGGCATGCCGGCTCACAGAAACGAAGCGCCTCTTCATAATCTCCGCGTTCGATCAGAAGCTTACAGAGCTCCTGAAGGGATTCAGAATAAATATTCTTATATTGGACGCTTTCAACAAGGACCCATTCATCTCCTGAAAGTTCTGGAAGAAATTCCCCACGGTACATCAGACAGATCTTCTTAAGAAGTGCCAGCTTTTTTACCTTATCGGTACACGTCTGCACGTCTTTTGACAGAACCTTAAACTGATGTGCATCAACTTCGGTCGGCATCGGAGCATCCCATCGATAAATACCTTTTTTGATGTTGATATAATCATGACTCGGAAGTCCGGCATCTACGATGATCTTTTTAAGACGGTGTGCGGTTACCCGAAGGTTGTTGGCAGCATCGGCAAGTTCTTCTCTTCCGTACAGTTCATCAAGAAGCTTATCTCTGGAGATACCGGTATCGCCATGGTAGAGTAATATCTGCAACAATTTCATTGCTTTTGTCGTTGTGTTGCGTCCGAATGATACGGGAATCTCTCCGTAGCTTGCTGAGAATCCTCCGAATAAACGAACCTTTAAGACAGGTAAATGATCACTCATAAATTAACCCCCAATTTTACTATTGTGATGGTTTATAACGGATTTCTATTGTAATGGTCTTTGATTTCTTTGTCAAATAAATTAAAGCATATTAGACCAAATAACTTCTTTTAATGTTTTGATTATGCTATACTTTTTCTAGTTGAGTTTTTGGGACTGTTTCACTGTGGAAAAGAAAGGAGGAATTCTGTGCGGCAGAACGGTTTATATGAACAAAAAAAACGCTGGCAGAGGATTTTTCTTTTCTTTTTTCTGCTATTTCTGACAGGTGTACTGATACCTGGCGGATGTGCATCGGGGGGAAAAAAAAGCCAGTCCGGGGAAAAGGGGGATCCGAGAGATCCATCGGTGCAGGTGCTTCAGACGGAGGCTTCCGGTGAAGTGACATATGGAAATGACCTGGTTGTACTGGATGCATCCCATACGGCAGATGGCTATGTGATGATCTGTTATAATGGAAGTAATGAAAAAGTCAAGCTCCAGGTGACATCCCCGGATGGCACAGAGTATACCTATCCGGTTACGGTTGTTGGTGATTATGCGGTTTATCCGCTTCCGGGCGGGAATGGTTCTTATAAGGTAACACTTCTGGAGAGTGTGTCTGTAGAGGACAATCTGTATGCGGTAAGCTTTACCCAGGATCTGGATGTACAGATCACAGATGAATTTGCCCCGTTTCTGCATCCGAATTATTATGTGAATTTCACGGCAGATTCCAAGTGTGTAAAAAAGGGTGAGAGTCTTGCAGGAAAGGCCTGCTATTCTGATCTGGATGTGGTAACGCAGATTTATAATTTTGTAATTAAAAATATTTCCTATGATAAAAAGAAAGCGGAGAATGTTCCGTATGGGTACACACCGGATCCGGATGAGACACTGGATACCGGGAAAGGAATCTGTTTTGATTATGCGGCGTTGATGTCGGCAATGCTCCGGTCGCAGCGGATTCCGACGAAGCTGGAGGTCGGCTATTCCGGTGATGTGTATCATGCATGGATCAGCTGTTATGTTGATGAGATCGGCTGGGTGGATAACATCATTGAATTTGACGGAAAGAACTGGTCGATCATGGATCCGACACTTGCTGCAAACAACAGTGCTTCGGATGTGAAGAAGTATGTGGGAAATGGAAAGAATTATGTCACAAAGTATACCTATTAGATAAAAGGAAGCCGGATAAGAAGAATGTGGCAGGAATGTGAAAAGGAGGATGGCATATATGGAAAAGCGGACACAGCAGGGGAAGCTTACGAATCTGGAAATTGCTTCGTTCTGCAGTGAAATGGCAATGATCCTGAAGTCTGGGATTTCTTCCCTGGAGGGAGTTGATCTTCTCCGGGAGGATGCGCAGACGAAGGCAGAAAAAGAGCTGTTGGATGAGATTTATCAGTCAGTGATGAATACGGGCAGGCTGGATCAGGCGCTGGAAGAGACGAAAGTATTTCCGGAGTATCTGATCCGTATGACGCAGATCGGAGAAGAGACAGGAACTTTAGATGAAGTAATGGAATCTCTGGCGGAGCATTATGACCGAGAGGAAGCGATCAGGAGAAGTGTCCGGAGTGCCATCTCCTATCCCCTTCTGATGATCGGGATGATGCTGGTGATCATTATCATTTTGATGACAAAGGTTATGCCGGTATTTGATCAGGTGTTCCGCCAGTTTGGTCAGGAAATGACCGGATTTTCAAGAGGGATCCTGCTTGCAGGCAATGCTCTTTCCAGATATTCGGCGGTGTTTGCGGTACTTTTGGCGGTGATCGTCTGTGCGGGTATTTATTTTACAAAGACAGAGAGCGGCAGAAAGAAACTGTATCACATCGGATCCGGGTTTGCATTTTCAAGGGAGCTGAAGGATAAGCTGTCGGCATGCCGGTTTGCCGGAGGAATGTCACTGGCACTGAAAAGCGGACTGACGCCGGAACAGGGAATGGAATTTTCAGAGAACCTGATCGAGGATGATGATTTCCGGAAGAAAGTAGCAGAATGCAAAGCGGATATGGAAAATGGAACGGATATCGCAGAGGCACTGGTGAAAGCCGGAATCTTCACAGGTGTTTATGCGCGGATGACATCCATTGCCGGGAAAGCCGGAATGATGGATGAGATGATGGGAAGGATTGCCGATGAGTGTGAGGAGGAAGTGGATGAAAAGCTTTCTTCTATGATTGCAGTTCTGGAACCGACGCTGGTGATCATCCTGTCGGTGATCGTCGGAACGATCCTTCTGTCGGTTATGCTTCCGCTTCTTGGAATTATGTCAGGACTTTAGGAGGTCATTAACAGTTAAATATAAATTATAAAATCATATAAGTAGATATTGAGTTTTATAAGATATTAGACTAGA
>ERZ827516.294-NODE-294-length-57711-cov-6.225510_pt1 | contig 57711 bp, 74 predicted proteins | sample MGYA00519703_ERZ827516 | MGnify/ENA primary metagenome ERZ827516 (study PRJEB31778, sample SAMEA3449337) | human gut metagenome | biome: human gut; feature: human-associated habitat; material: faeces | place: United Kingdom | collected 2010/2012 ...
TTCGCGCAGATTCTGGCCATTCCGTATTCCTACCTCGGTCCGATCATCCTGATGCTCGCGCTCATCGGCACCTATGGCGACCAGATGTCCGCCACGAGCGTGCAGATCATGGTGCTTTCCGGCATTCTGGGTCTGATCGTTCGCGCCTGCCACCTCAACAGCGCGGCCATCGTTCTGGGCCTCGTGCTGGGCAGCATGTGCGAGCAGAACTTCTCCCGCGGCTATCTGATGAGCAAGGGCATTGACCTTACCTACCTGCAGACGATTGTATTTATTCTTGTAATCGCTGCACTGGTACAGTTCGTTGAGATGTTCTTAAAGAAGAGCATGCCGAGCCTGTATTCTGCGCTGGGTGTATTCCTTCCGCTGATTACGACCAACTGTGCAGTTCTGGGTTCTGCCCTGACCAACGTACAGAAGGGTTATAACTTCATTTTCAGTGTAGCAAACGGACTTGGTACTGCGGTTGGTTTCACCGTCGCAATCGTACTGCTGGCAAGTATTCGTGAGAGTATTGAAGACAATGATATCCCATACAATTTCCAGGGTTCTCCGATCGTTCTGATTACCTCTGGTCTGATGGCGATTGCCTTCATGGGCTTCTCCGGACTGATTTAATGGGAGGTAACAGAATATGACAGGTTTGCTTTTAGCGGCAGTTGTCATCGGTGCCATCGGTATCATTATCGGTGTGCTGCTGGGAATTGCCAGTGAGAAGTTTAAGGTTGAGGTTGACGAAAAAGAAATCCTGGTGCGTGCAGAACTTCCGGGCAACAACTGTGGTGGTTGTGGTTTCCCGGGATGTGACGGTCTGGCTGCAGCAATTGCTGCAGGCACCGCTCCGGTTAACGGATGTCCGGTCGGCGGCGCTCCGGTAGCAGATAAGATCGCTGCTATCATGGGTGTTGAGAGCGGCAGCTCTGAAAAGAAGGTAGCTTTCGTAAAATGTAAAGGTACCTGCGATAAGACCAATGTAAAGTACAACTACTATGGAATTACCGATTGTTCCATGGTAACCGTAGCTCCGGGCTCCGGCGAAAAGGCATGTGCTTACGGCTGTATGGGCTATGGCTCCTGCGTGAAGGCATGTCAGTTTGACGCGATCCACGTAGTAGACGGTGTTGCAGTCGTTGACAAAGAGAAGTGCGTAGCCTGCGGCAAGTGTGTGGCTACCTGCCCGAAGGGCCTGATCGAGCTTGTTCCTTACAAGGCAGAGCATCTTGTACAGTGCTCTTCCCACGACAAGGGACCGGCTGTCAAGAAAGTCTGCACCGCTGGCTGTATCGGATGTACCCTGTGTACCAAACAGTGTGAGTTCGATGCTATCCATATGGAGAATAACGTGGCAGTCATCGATTACGAGAAGTGCACCAACTGCGGCAAGTGCGCAGCAAAGTGCCCGGCAAAGGTAATCCAGTAAGCTGCGGCGAATACGAAACATGATTGATAGAAGCTGTTTTCATTGCATAGTATGCGGTGAGAGCAGCTTCTTTTTATTGGGAAAAAGTTATTTTCATTTATCAGAATTTCGCGAAAACGAATAGTAAATAATAAGAATTAGTGATAGAATATAATTATCGTTTTAAAGTTGCAAAACTTTTTATTAAAAGGAGGGATTTTATGAATCTGGAGAAGCTATTTCATCTCGAGGAGAACCACACAGATGTCAGGACGGAAGTAATGGCCGGTATAACCACATTTATGACCATGGCCTATATCCTGGCCGTTAACCCGAGCATCCTAAGCGCGTCCGGCATGGACAGTGGTGCGGTGTTCACGGCAACCGCCCTTGCGTCTGCGATCGCAACTCTGCTTATGGCAGCACTTTCCAACTATCCGTTCGTACTGGCACCCGGCATGGGACTGAATGCCTATTTTGCCTACACGGTAGTTCTCTCCATGGGCTATACCTGGGAGATGGCACTGGCAGCCGTATTTGTGGAAGGTATCATTTTCCTGGCACTGTCCATGACCAACGTGCGTGAGCAGATCTTCAACTCTATTCCGATGAACTTAAAGTATGCGGTATCCGCAGGTATCGGCCTGTTTATCGCGTTCATTGGTCTGCAGAATGCCCACATTGTAGTGGACAGCGCGACTCTGGTTGGAATGTACTCCTTCAAGGCATCCGTTGCAAACGGTATGTTCTCCAGCGAAGGCATCACCGTGCTGCTGGCACTCATCGGTGTTCTGATCACCGGCGTACTTTTAGTAAAAGGCGTAAAGGGCAACATTCTCTGGGGCATCCTGATCACCTGGGCACTTGGTATTGTATGCCAGCTGACCGGACTGTACCAGATCAATCCTGAGGCCGGATTTTACAGCCTGCTTCCGGATTTCAGCAAGGGATTCACAATTCCAAGCATCATGCCGGTATTTGGAAAGCTTGACTTCAGCGGAATATTCTCTTTGAACTTTATCGTTGTCATCTTTGCATTCTTATTTGTAGATATGTTTGATACGATCGGAACACTGATCGGTGTGTCTACAAAGGCAGGTATGTTAGATGAGGAGGGACGTCTTCCGAATATCAAAGGTGCGCTGATGGCAGATGCGGTTGCAACAACCGTTGGAGCAGTGCTTGGAACAACAACGACTACGACATTTGTAGAGAGTGCATCCGGTGTATCCGAAGGAGGAAGAACGGGACTGACTTCTGCAACGACAGCTATTTTATTCGGCCTGTCACTGTTCCTGTCACCAATCTTCCTTGCAATTCCTTCATTTGCAACAGCACCGGCCCTGATCGTGGTTGGATTCTACATGCTGACAAATGTGACACACATTGATTTTGATGATTTTTCAGAGGCATTGCCATGCTACATCTGTATTCTGGCTATGCCATTCTTCTACAGCATTTCAGAAGGTATCTCTATGGGAGTTATCTCTTATGTGATCCTGAATCTGATGACTGGAAAAGCAAAAGAAAAGAAGATCAGCGCATTAATGTATGTACTTACGGTATTATTCATATTGAAATATGTCTTTCTGTAAAATATAATAGAAAGAGGAGAACGAAAAGAGATCGGAGTTTCCGGTCTCTTTTCTGGCCTGTCAGGCATTTTACAGGGACTGCCGATGGGAAGATCCGAAAGGCTTATGAAGGAGAACTAAAGTATGAATTTACTTACGATGGAGCATATTACGAAGGCTTATACTGACCGTGTCCTTCTGAATGATGTTGCATTCAGCATCAATGAGAATGAAAAGATCGGTGTGATCGGAATTAACGGAATGGGAAAATCTACGCTTTTAAAAGTGGCAGCCGGGATAGAACCATACGATGAAGGTAAGATCAGTATAGGAAATCAGGTCAAGATCTGTTATCTGCCGCAGACACCGGAATTTGAAGAGGGAACAACGGTGTTGCGTGCGGCAATCGCAGACAATGTGAATGAGCTGAATCAGTGGACAATTGAAGCAGATGCCAGATCCATGCTGAACAAGCTTGGCTTCTATGACTATGACGAGAAAGTAGAGCATATGTCCGGCGGTCAGAAGAAGAGAATTGCACTGGTCAATGCATTGCTTACACCGGCAGATATCCTGGTACTGGATGAACCGACCAACCACCTGGATAATGCGATGTCTGAGTGGCTGGAGGAATATCTGATCGGATTTCGCGGGGCAATCCTGATGGTTACCCATGACCGTTATTTTTTGGATCGTGTGGCAACCAGGATCGTGGAAGTAGATCAGGGGAAATTATACAGCTACCCTGGAAATTATTCGGAGTTTGTCAAGTTAAAAGCAGAACGTCAGGATATGGCACTGGCGACAGAAAGAAAGAGAAAGAGTCTTCTGCGTACAGAACTCGAATGGCTGGGAAGAGGTGCAAGAGCCAGAAGTACGAAACAGAAAGCACACATTGACCGCATCAAGGCAATGCAGGAGATCAAGGACATTCAGGAAGAAAAGAAAGTGGTACTGGATTCCGTAGCGTCCCGTATGGGAAATAAGACGATCGAGCTTCAGAACATCAGTAAATCTTATGGAGCAAGAAAGCTGATCGATGACTACAGTTACATTTTCCTAAAAAATGACAGAATCGGAATCATCGGACCGAATGGCTGTGGAAAGACGACACTTCTTAAGATTATTAATGGGATTGTAAAACCGGATAATGGCACGATCGAGATTGGGCAGACGATCCGGATCGGATATTTCTCTCAGGAGAATGAATATATGGATGCATCCATGAAAGTGATTGATTATGTCAAAGAAGTGGGAGAATATGTTACGACATCAGACGGAAAGATCACGGCATCCCAGATGCTGGAGCGCTTCTTATTTGACGGAGCCATGCAGTGGTCAAAGATTGAGAAGCTTTCCGGGGGAGAAAAGAGAAGACTGTACCTGATGCGTGTTTTGATGAGTGCACCGAATGTACTGATCCTGGATGAGCCGACCAACGATCTGGATATCCAGACGCTGACGATCCTGGAAGATTATCTGGATCACTTTGACGGAATTATCATCACGGTATCACATGACCGTTATTTCCTGGATCGTATTGTGAACCGTATCTTCTCATTTGAAGGAGACGGAAAAGTACGACAGTTCGAGGGTGGTTATTCGGATTATCTGATCCGTAAAGAACTGGAAGGTCTGGATACAGAGATGTCATTGAAAGGACATGCTGCCGGGACAGAGGAACAGCCGAAGAAGGCAGAGAGCTCTTCGAAAGACACCTGGAAACAGCGGGAACCAAAGCTGAAATTCACATTCAAAGAGCAGCGGGAGTTCGAGTCGATCGATGATGACATTGCAAAACTGGAAGAAAAGATTGAGACACTGGATGCACAGATTGCAGCCAATGCGACTAATTCGGTGAAATTGCGGGAACTTATGGAGAAAAAAGAAGAGACTGAGAATGCACTGGATGAGAAGATGGACCGATGGGTATATCTGAATGATTTAAATGAAAAGATTCAAGATGCAAAGCAACAGGGATAAACAAGGAGAAAAAGTATATGAACTGGACAAGAGAAAGACTGAAAACAAATGGTAAGATTGCATTTAAGAAGAATTACTGGGCATGTGTGGCTGTAGCAGTGATCATGGGAATCATCACGGGACTTAGCAGCATAAGCGGAGGAAGAACCGGAAGTGGTGCTTCACAGAACAGTCTGTATGGGAATGACGGGTTTTCATTCTCATATCATTACGGATGGGGATTCCCATTTGCAGGGCTGGCAATTGCAATGGCTGCGATTATATTAACGATTGTAATATGGGCACTGAAGATATTCGTGGGAAATCTTCTGGAAGTAGGTGGAAAACGTTTCTTCGTATTGAATAAGACAGAGAATCCAACGGTTGGAACGATGTTTGATGCATTCCGTTCCGGACATTATGTGAATATTGTACTGACCATGTTCTTAAGAGAACTTTTTACATCCTTATGGACATTACTGCTGGTGATTCCAGGAATCGTGAAGCATTATGAATACCTGATGATTCCTTACATTCTTGCAGAGAATCCGGGAATGGACAGAAAAGAAGCGTTCCAGATCAGTAAGCGTATGATGGACGGACAGAAGATGGAGACGTTTATTCTGGATCTGTCATTCCTTGGATGGGATATTCTTACGGTTATCACATGTGGAATGGTGGGGATTTTCTACGCTTCTCCATACAAGCAGGCAACTTTTGCAGAGTTATATGCATTTAATAAAGCAAAAGCATATGAGGAAGGATATATCAGATAATGGCGATCAACAAATCAATGAGGCGGGTATTAAAAGCGCTGTCCTTCGACGGCATTGAAGTGGAGGCTTCAAGACACCTGGCGAATTTAAAAGCAATTGATCCGATGAAGATATTTCATAAGACGATTGACTATAAGATTTATAACGGCAATCATCAGATCCCTGTAAGGATATTCCTTCCAGGGGAAAAGATGGAGGATGATCTGCCGGTATTTCTGTTCTTTCACGGGGGAGGATGGGTAACGGAAAGTATTGATAATTATGAAAGAATCTGTGCCCGTCTTGCTTCGGCAACAGATCATATCGTTGTATCGGTAGAGTACCGGCTGGCGCCGGAGTATCCATTTCCCATTGGTTTTTACGATTGTTATATGGCGGCAAAGGCTATGTACACGAACCAGTTTATCTTGAATACAGATCCGGATAAGATTACACTGATTGGAGACAGTGCCGGTGGGAATCTGGCAGCAGCTGTTTCACTGATGGCAAGAGATCAGGGAGAATTCCTGCCGAAGAGACAGATACTGATCTATCCTGCGGTAAATAATGATTACAGTGAGGAGTCCCCATATTTGTCGGTAAGACGTTACGGGACGGAATATCTTCTGACTGCGGGAAAGATGCGGGATTATATTAATTTCTATGCATCGGCAGAAGAAGATAAGAAAAGTAAATATCTTGCACCTCTCATGGAGACCGATTACAGCAACCAGCCGGATACACTGATCTTAACGGCGGAATGTGATCCTCTCAGAGATGAGGGGGAAGAGTATGGAAGAAGGTTAAAAGAAGCGGGCAATAAGGTGGAGGTGCACAGAATACAGGATGCACTTCACGGATTCTTTGCACTGGGAGTAAAATATTATCATGTACAGGAGAGCTTTGCTATTATTAACCGTTTCCTGAGCGGCTATACATTTGATGAAAACAGCCGGAAGGTTAGTCCTGCAAACGAAGAATAAAGCGGGAAAGTAAAGGGGGAGGAGAAAGCCGGTGTTTGAGCAAAAACGTGCTTACTGGAGAAGTCTGGATAATGCGGCAAAGTTATTTTCCGCAGCCAGCAGCCCGAAAGATACCAGAGTGTTCCGGTTCTATTGTGAGCTGAAAGAAGAAGTAAAAGAAGAGATATTACAGGAAGCTCTGAATCAGACGATACAAAAGTATCCCGTATTTTTGTCGGTTATGAGAAAGGGGCTTTTCTGGCATTATCTGGAGAAAAGTGAATTAAGACCGGTGGTAAGGGAAGAATATAAAGAACCTTGCAGCAGCCTGTATGTACGGGATAAAAAGACACTTTTATTTGAAGTGACATATTATAAAAAACGGATTAATTTTGAAGTATTCCATGCGCTGACAGATGGAACCGGTGCAACAGAATTCCTAAGAGAACTGGTGAAGAATTATCTGTATCTGATCCACGAAGAAGATCTGGAGCCGGTGGAGCTGTCAAACCAGTATCTGACGGTAAAAGATCAGGAAGATGACAGTTTCAGCCGATATTATGATCCGGATTTTCCAAGAAAGAAAAAGAAAAAGATCAGGGCGGTTCAGATCAAAAAGGGTGGAAAAGGATATGAAGAGCTGCAGATCAATGAAGCTTCCATGTCGGTAAAAGAACTGCTGGGGATTGCCAGAGAAAAGAAAGTTTCCATGTCGGTGCTCCTGACGGCTGCATTTATCTGTGCAATCCATGAAGAAATGAGCCGGATGCAGGAGAAGAAGCCGGTTATCCTGATGGTTCCGGTGAATTTAAGAAAGATTTTTCCATCGGATTCGATGCTGAATTTCTTCGGTTATATAGAGCCGGGGTATCAGTTCGGAGGGGGAAAAGATTCTTTTGAAGATGTACTGGAGGCAGTAAAGTTATATTTTCAGGAGAATCTGTCCAAAGAGCATATGGCAGGACGGATGAATGAACTGATTGCAATAGAAAAGCATAAGATCTTAAAATGGGCACCGCTGGAACTGAAAAACCGCTGTATCCGTGCGGGTGCCAAGATGGCGGAGCAGGAAGTAACCGCCGTGCTTTCGAACATGAGTGTGGTAAAGATGCCGGAAGATTATGCGCAATATATTGAAAAGTTTGGCGTGTATACAAGTACGAACCGGACAGAATTATGTATCTGTTCTTTTCAAGATACGTTATCACTTGGCTTTACATCGAGATACGACAGCACGAATATCCAGCGGAATTTCTACCGGATATTGAAAGAACTGGGGGCTTCGGTCAAAGTGGCAGAACCGGATTTCCCGGAGGATGCAAGACCAAATTATGAAGGAAAGAAAGTATTACAGATCTTTACATTTTGCTGTATTGCAGCGATCGTGATCAGTATGATGACGGATATCATTATATCGCCCGGCGTGCACTGGTCGGTGTTCGTGGCAGCCGGGTGTGCGACGATGTGGCTTACAATGGCAGTCGGTTATGTGAAACGGTTCAATCTGCTGAAGAATGCGGCATGGCAGCTTCTGATCATGTCAGGGATCTGTGTATTGTGGGATCTCGGAACCGGATGGAGAGGCTGGTCTGTGAATATCGGAATTCCGGATATCTGCCTGCTGATCCAGGTTGTAATGTTGATCATATCAAGAATACGTTCCCTGTCACCGAGAGAATATATGATCTATTATGTGATGGCCGCTGTCTATTCGATGATTCTTCCATTGATTCTTTTAGTGACAGGAGTAATCCATTACAAGACTCCATCGGTTATCTGTATCGGGTGCAGTTTTCTGCTGTTGATCGGATTAATTTTATTCAAACGAAAAGAATTTAAAGAAGAAATGCATAAAAAATTCCACGTTGGCTGATACTGATACAAAGGAAAATATTGGTGGCTTTGTGCGGTGCAGGGTTGATTTTGAGAGAAATTCTTAAAAAAATCTTACATCCGTGAAATGGTTGTGATATAATAGGTATATCAAGAGTTTATGTCAGCGCGTTTACAAATTTCATAATACGATACCAGAAAAGATGGCGTGCAGTTCGATATAACTTCGGATTGTGCGCTCTTTTAGCGTTGTCATACATCTGCAGGTTACCATGAGAGAAGTGTTAGAACAGGAGGCAGAAATGTTCAAAATAGGAGATTATGTGGCGCATTATAAGGAGGGCGTCTGCGAAGTAGTAAATATTGGCAAGATTGACATGGGCAGTTCGGACAAAGAGTATTATACGTTAAAACCGGTATATGATGCAGGTGGAACGGTATACACACCAGTCGATAATAAGCGGGATCAGATCAGAAAACTGATCACAAAAGAAGAGGCGGAGAATTTGATTAAAGAGATGCCAAAGATCGATATCATTGGTGTGACAAATGAAAAACAGCGGGAAGGAATGTACAAGAACGCATTGTTACACAATCAGTGCCGGGAGTGGATCTCACTGATCAAGACTTCATATGGAAGAAATAAGAAGAGATTACTGGCGGGAAAAAAGACGATCAACGTTGATGAGAGATATATGTCCAGCGCCGAGAAGTTCCTGTATGGAGAACTGGCAGTGGTGATGGAGATTCCGAGAGATAAAGTCAGCGGTTATGTGAAAGAGCACCTGGATGCGGAGCTGGCATAGGCGAATATAGGAAGAAAAAGAAAACTGCTGATAGCAGGTTCTTACGAATATATGATAATTTAAAAATAATGCTGCAGAACGAAGAAAAGTTTGCAGCATTATTTTTTATACCATAGTAAGCAAGAGAAGTTGCCGGTTTTGTAGATATCGGAGTATAGAATTAATTGGTTTTCTGGGTATCGTTGCTTGCTTTTGCTGCCTTTTCTGCATAAGTAGTAGTTACGAGATCCTTGTAAGGTGCGCGTTCCTTAAGCTCGCCTGCTTCTTCTAAGATATCCTGAAGAAGATCAAAGCTTTCCTGCCGGAAGATCAGATCTTTTTTCCATGTATCCTGCTCATAATAGCGGGAAATGATGGTTGTGATCGTATCCAGTGTGGTCTCTTTGAACTGAGGAGCGATTGCCTGGGCAATGTCTTCCGGTGTGTGGGATGCCACGTAGTCCATACCTTTTTGCAGTGCATTGGTGAATCCCTGAACGACTTCCGGATGTTTGTTGATGTAACTCTTCTTTGCAGAGAAAGCAGTGTACGGAACATAGCCGCTGTCCGTTCCAAGAGAGGCGACAACGTATCCCTTACCCTGTTTTTCAAGATTGGTTGCACCAGGTTCGAATTCTACGGTGAAGTCGTAATCGGATTTGTCTTCTGCGAAGGCAGCCGCAGTAGAACCGAAATCAATATTCTGGTCGATGGTGAGATCTGTAGCCGGATCGATATGGTTCTGGTTTAAGATATACTCAAATACCATTTCAGGCATGCCGCCTTTTCTACCGCCGATGACCTTCTTGCCTTTCAGATCTTCCCATTTGAAATCCTTAATATCTTCCCTGGCAACCAGGAAGTTCCCGGCGCGCTGGGTGAGCTGGGCAAAGTTTACAACATAATCATTCGCCCCCTCGTTATATGTGTAGATAGAAGCTTCCGAACCCATAAAGCCGATGTCGGCAGTTCCGGAGAGGACGGCCGTCATAGTTTTGTCGGCTCCGAATGGAACAGTATAGTTAGTACAAGACGCATCACAGAAAATCGACGGAGGTTATGGTACTGTCTTCATTTATATGGATTTCCTGAATGATAGACCGCCAGAACGCTCTGCGGTTTTCTTGTGATAATTGATCATACATTGTTCTAAAGTCTGTATTCAACAGTTCTTCAAGATAGCTGTAGTTTGGAGCAGGTTCTGGAAGAACTTTTTGCAGATTATTTAATTCGCTTTCGACACGGCTGTACTCTTCATTGTAATAATCCCATTCAATCCGTCCCTTCTGGAATAGAAAATTAAGACGGTCCAATTCTTTTCTTAACTTCTCGGGGGACTGCTTTTTCTTTTGCTTCTCTTTCTCTTTTTCGATTTTCTCGCACTTTACTTTATAATTTTTATATTCATCCTCTAAATTATCAAGTAGATAATTCTCAACGAGGTTCTGGCTCAATCTGTGCCTGTAAGAACATATGTGATCGATCATAGCTCTGTTACATCGGTAATAGCAGTAAGTTCTTTTGGCACCAGTTTTCCTGTTGATGATGGACGAACACCCGGTACCGCATAGCAATTGACCACACACGGGACATCGAATCATTCCTGCAAACAGATAGATGCGGCCAGAAGGCGTAGCTTTAACATTTCGTTTTTGTATCTTCTGTAATTTGTTCCACTCATCTTCGGTAAGATATGCAGGGCAGTAAGGGAATCCTCGATAGGTGCCCTTGTAGAATTCGCTGGAAAGAAGCGTCCTCATGATTCCGAAACTGAAATCAGGATCAAAGGTTTCTTGTATGTATCTGAGTGTAGCACACTTGTTTTGATGCTTGAAAAAATATTTATAAAATGCATCCACGACATGTTCTCGATCAGGATCCTTTATCATTCGCTTTTGTCCATCAACGATACCTGACTTATAGCCATACCCCATATTTACATCGCCAAAAATCAATTTACCGCTTCTGACCGATGCTTCATTTACAAATTTGATACGCTCACTGGTGGTATCGACTTCATTCTGGCCAATGGACAGAACTACATTAAGCTGCAGTCTTCCGTCTCTGGTTTCCATGTTGATGCCTGGTTCACTGGTACTGATCCAGCGGACGTTATGACTGTCAAGAACATCCTGCACCTTATAGAAATCAGATAGATTACGAAACCATCTATCGATACGCCAGAAGATAATAACATCGATTTTCCCGGCTTCTACGTCTTGCAGTAGAGAATGTATAGCCTTACGCTTTTTCAACTCTTTACGGGCGGTTTTCCCTTCATCAGCATATATACCAACGACAGCCATATTGTGTTCCTTGGCATAATTGGTAAGATATTCTTTTTGTGCTTCCAATGATTTACCGTGCATCATTTGTTCGGTAGTAGACACACGGATATAGATGGCGCAGCGTTCAACTTTAGTCGTCATATCATATCACCTTTCCATCTTTAATGTTACGCAAAAATGGGTACAAAAATAACACCTATACGGTGCTGGGAATTTGTGGTACAATATCCTTGGTTGTGAGGGTATTGTACGTGCTTCGGCATCGTATAGTTTTCTCATTCCCCGGTGCTGATAACACCGGGGATTTTTATATTAATCTAAGCCATTGATTCTTAAACAGTTATTATAAGCGAGCTCCTGAAGTAATTTATATAATGGCTGTACATTATATTTTTTCGGGAATTCTAACTTGTGAGATACGTATTGAACCTCGTGTGCTTTGAGGTCGGCTGTCTTGATGTATGTAAAAGTAAGTTCACTGTCGTCGAATCCAAAACCTGCAGTCTCCATGGTAACATCTACAACGGAGAAAAGATTGATAGATTCTACACGCATTTTTATTCCTGTTGCGCCCTGTTTGTCAGTAAAGATAATTCTTTTGTTGGTGAAGATAAGTGCATCACGCACAAGTTTGAATCCGACTGTGATTTCTTCTCCATCCATCAAATACATACCATATTCTTTCTGCATATCTTCAGTAGTCATTTCGCTATAATTATTCAATACACCTTGTACAAGGTTACTACCTGCTACTGATTTTGCACCGTTTAAAACATCTTTCATTCCAAAAGCCATAATAAAAGCCCCACTTTCTTTAGTTTTTTGATAATTTTTTTCCCAAAATTACACCAATATAATATAAGACGAAAAGATTCATACTATAAGTATGAAAATATTACTCGACGAACTAATGAACAAGAAAAACTTAACCATCCGCCAAGTATCTATTCTTACAGGCGTCCCAAAGTCAACCGTGTCGGACATAGTGTCCAGAGGGCGAATACCGCGGTTAGATACCATGGAGCAGCTGGCAAAAGGATTAAAAGTCCGAATTGCCGACCTGTATGAATCAGAGTACAAATAAGTGTCCGAGAACTCGGACAAATTTCAAAAATGTATCAGCATCCATAAAATAAGTGCTTTAATAGAGGAAAGGATAATAAAGATTCTTAAAGCACAAACAAATGTTCACAGAGCGGAGGTGCGATACATATGGAAGAATTAAAAATCTTATTATCAAAGCTGGATGACTCTGATCATAAAATAATCCAGCAACTCTACGCTATCCTATATAGGTACCTAGAAAAGAGGGGAAGGCTCTAAGCCTTTTCCTCTTTATTCTTTATACCATCTGCTACGTTCTTGAAATACTCACGTATCACAGTCTTAGATTTATCGTCAAGAGAATGATAGGTCTTCATCATTTCGATGATCGCATCATAGAATGCATTCCCGTTTCCATCATATTCCAACAGATCTTCAACGTAATAACCGACTTCTTCTTCAGGAGAACGTTCAATAAACATTTCACCGCTTCCATCACGAAGCCATTCCTCACTTACATTGAAAGTTTTACATATAAGAGAAACGACAGCGTCGATAGGCTCATTACGGCCAATTTCATAATTGGCAACAGCACCGCGTTTGATGTTGAGTCTGTCGGCAAATTCCTGCTGTGTAAGATTCAACTCTTTTCTTAGAGCTTTGATACGCTCATTCATTGGCACACCTCCCTTCGTTCTGGGTTCATCATAGCACAGCGAAAAGATTAATTCAATAGAAAAATGTAACATTGTTGCAAAAATAATATTGACAAAAGCAACAAAACGACATATAATTGCAACATAAGCACAATACAATGTGAGGTGAGAAAAGATGAAATGGATAGCGATAGCAAACGCAACCTTGACGATTTTGTTTGCAATAAAGTGGGGGATAGAAAGAGCACGCTTTAAAGGACTCATGTTTTTTATTGTAGCAAAAGAATACACCCCACCAAATGAACAGGAAATGATGGAGTGCATCAAAATAGTAGCCAAAAAGACTGTGGAAGAATGGATCAAGTAATAAGCTTGGAAATTTAAGAAAGAGGTGAAAAAAATGCTTGAAACAGTAGATGAAACCATCAAAAAACTGTGTGGATTCATACAGGAAGGACTGGAAAGCGATTTGACAGCAAATGATTGCGGGAATCTACCAGATCTGATAAAAGCCCTGGCAGAGCTGATATCCGCCAGAGCTATAAATTATTAGTCTCCATCACTATTGAGTTCGACTAATTTGTTGTAGATTTCCTGCATGAAATTAGCAATATTTTTTCCTGTTTCAGCATTTGTAGAGGATGATGTATTGGATAATTTTGCAACATTGATCTCAACAGTTTTCTCAATTAAACGTTCGTTTCTAAACATAAGCGTCTCCTTTCTTGAATACTCGGCTTTGGCAGAAGCCTGTATCAACAGAATAGGAGCATAAGAAAAGAAAGTCAATAGGATTCAAATTTAAGAAAGAGGTGAGAAAAGCAATGAGTGAAAAAGAAAAGAAAGAAATCGCTGAAATGGTAGAAACAGCCAAACATCTGGCGGTACATGATCCGCAGGCATTCATGATTGTGAAGAGCAACATGGAGATCCTGAAAATCAGAGCGGACATGGATAAACAGGAAAAAGAACCGGCATAGAGAATGCAACAAGTACAAACTGTAACACATAAACATAAACCAAGGAGATAGAAAGCGGGTGGCGAATATGAAACCGGATATGGAAAAAATCATTGAGGTGTTGATATCTCTGTTGGAGGAACAGGAAAAGGTGGAAATCACCTATACCATTGAGAAAACCGCGTAAGCGGTAGAAAGGAGTGGACAAGCAGTATGAATTTAAAACCGGAAACACCACTGGTGGTGAAGCTGCAGATCAAGCGTCTGGAAGATGAATGTGAATCCCTGAAAACATGGATATGGAGAATGACGATCATTGTGGAGCTGCTGTTAATTGTAGCGCTGGCCGCCTGCGTGGCTAATTTCTACGCTATAACTTAAGGGAGCGAGCAAACATGATACAAGTGAGTAAAAAAATAAGGCACATCATTATGCGGATGATGTACCTCAAGACTTCTTCGCCTACCGAAAATATAAGTCAAAATTATAATACCATCGGCGGGCGAAAAAGTCAAGAAATACGGGCATTTCCGCCCGCTTTTATCACTTGTTAAGAATATTAAAGATAGGACATACAGGTGGATGGTAAAGAGATACAAGAGGATTATATACACATTCAAAAATTCCATAGAGGTATATGAATATCTGGATGGCAAGTATGGAGCACCTGGAAAGAAAAGAGGAAAGAAGAGGAAGTTAACGGAAGAAGCGATTCGTTACCGGAATCAATGGAACCGGGAAAGAAAAGTAAGGCATAAGTTAAAGACCTGGTTCAAGAAGAATGATTACATGGTCCTACTGACATATAAAAAGAATGAACGTCCACCGGATATGGATACAGCAAAGAAAGATCTGTCGAAGGCAATGCGCCGGGTAAGGGAGAAATACAAAAAAGCCGGACAAACTATGCGGTGGATGGCGAATATCGAAGTAGGGACCAAAGGAGCATGGCACGTACATATAGTCATAAACCGGATAGCGGATGCAGACGTATTCATAAAAGACGCTTGGGAGCACGGAGCCGTGACCTTTAAGCATCTGCACGAGGCGGGCGACTTCAAAGATCTGGCCGGATACATCACGAAAACGCCAGAGACGTGCGAACGCTACGGTGAACACTTGAGAGAAACAAGCTACCATGCGTCCCGGAACATGCCTCTAAAGGAGCCAAAAGAAGAACGCTTTGTACAGTGGCGTGAGGTAAAAGACAGGAAAGGTTATTACCTGGATAAAGATACTTACTATGAAGGAACAAATAAATTCACTGGATACAAATACCGGTATTACACAATGATTAAATTGGATAGGAGGATTTAAAAGATGTTGATATTAGATGGAGCAAGCGAAAACAAGCTGACTGAACTTGTGAAAGTATCAGAAGAGTTAAATGAAACTTTGAGAGAATACTATCCGGGCGTACATAAGATTATACCGGACAGAGCAGCACTGATCTGGTGTGCGATCGATGGCGAGATAGCAAAAAGGCAAGACCAGATCGATAAAATATTGAATACCAAAAAAGGAGCAGAACAGATTGTACTACGGAGAGCCTGCAGTGAGTTAAAAAAAGAATACGAACAGTACAACCAGTTAATGGAAGAACTCTATGGAGAAGAACTTCTACCAGCCACTATTCCGGAACTGCTGATTGGATCCGTGAAGAGAGCAACACTGGAGATGAAAGAGTCGAACCAAACACTGCAGAATATCAAAGAGGCAATGAAAGAACATGTTTAGAGTAGATATTTACACAGCTGTAAAATCCAGTTCCAATAGTAAAACCATGGGAAAATACGGATTCGTATGTACGTGCGCCAAGAAGTCCGGGGGAATTGGAAAAATCCAAGATACCGGACATCTAAAAGGCACACGGCATGAGACAGAAGTAAAAGCAATCACAGAAGCTCTGAGCCGCTTAAACCAGTCCTGCGAGGTCCACATTCACTGCGAAGATACCTATGTAGTGAACATTATCGATATTTTCTTACCGGGATGGGCCGGGAATGGATTCAAGACCGCAAAAGAGAAACCTGTAGCAGAGGGCTGGCAGATACTCTGGAAAAAGATGCAAGGGCATCTGATTAAAACAGAGAGAGGGCGGCACACATATAGTGATGAAATTAGAAAAATGATGGAGGAAACATAGATGTATAAAGTATTTGGTCAGATGGACACGGAAGAATTGAATGCGTGTGCAAAAGGATTAAGAGAAGAAGGAGACAATGATCGTATAAAGTTACTGGCAAAGGAAAACGGGATTCCAGATTTTTTTGCCGATATGTTCATAGAAAACGGAGAAGAGTTTACAGATCCAATGACTGCAGCTATGGGAAAACTGGATATAGAAGCAGCAGAGTACAAAAACAACCAGATCCCGTTCGAGCCGATTATTGACTTCCTGAAAGCGGAATGCACGAATGAAGATTTTGCGGTGCGTGTGCGACATCGCACAAAATCTGTACAGGAATGCATGAAGAAGATTGAAGCCAATTGCAAGAAGATCCAGAAAGATACCGGAAAACATTATGTAGCAGACATGGTGGTATTCAACTGGGCGAAAGATTACTTCAAGGAGGCGTAAAGTGATGCGAAAGAAAGACCTGCTGGCGCTTCCACTTATGAAAGTAACAGAAGAAATGCGCCGGGCAGCAGGAGAAACCCAAAAATATGAAAGATGGAGAATGCCAGATATCGTAGGACCAAAGTATCAGAAATACTTTCGGGCGCAGAAGACGGGTAATGTCTTGGAAATAGCAGTGTTTGAGTGGGGAAGGATACAGGACGGTGACGATGGACCGATATTCCGGATATTCTTGCATGATGGAAAATACAATACATGGGATGCGTATAAGCAAAAATGGAGAACGGCGTCAATAGAACATTTATATGATTCTGAATATCAAACGAGGGCAGAACGCGCTGCACATGGGACGTATTGGTATAAAGAACGAGACAGGCAACTGATAGTGAAATTCACGAAAAGCAAACATCAGGACATACCTTCAGCAGTTCTGGAGTGGCAGCAGTACGAAAAGAATAGAGGAGAAACAGAAATCATAGACGCAGCGATGTCGCTGGTTCCGGAAATCCCGAAAAGTTTTGCTAAATGGGTAGAGACAGATGCACTACCACAATATATGTATTACGAATCCGGAAGAAAAATAGGATTATGCACCAGCTGTGGGAAATACCATGAATTAAAAGAACCACCCAAATATGGAGAAACAGGGATTTGCCCGGGATGTAAGCGGAAAGTGCAATATAAAACATATAAAAAATGCCCGAGATTCCAGGAGCGCGCATACGCATCACTTATACAGAAAACACCAGATGGGTACGTACTACGTCATTTCTGCCTGTGGCAGGACATAAAAAAAGGCAAGAGAAAGGACGTTAGCATATGGGAACAGATCCGCATCACATATGATAAACACTGGCAGAAAAAATCAGTCTATTCATACCATCGATATAAACAGACAAATACAATCCGATGGTGCAACGGCTATCAGGGTGGTTATTGGAGCGGATATAAAGAAGAGGAAAAATCAGCATTGTATCCGAGAAACCTGAAAAGGATATTAAAAGGAACTGAGTTGGAGTATTCGGGCCTGCAGGAATTTGCTTGTACAGGCATAGAGTTCTATCAACAGAACTTTATCGATACTGCAAGGAGATTTGTTGGATTGGAAAAATTGATCAAGGCAGGATTCTTAAGACTAGCACAAGACTGCATGGACTACGTGGAACTTCCACCGATTAATTTGAAAGAAAAAAGAGTCAAGAAGGTGCTCCGGTTAAATGGAGAATACTATAACCAGATCAAAGGTAAAGATCCATCATGGAATGAATACAGAACGGTTTATTGGTGTCAGGAAGCTGGAGTAAGAATGACATGGGAACAGATACAGGAAATGTCAAGAATTCAAAGAAATTTTGTTGCATACATGAAATATACGACTCCATACAAGATGATCAAATACATAAGAACAATACAGACGGATAAAGAAGGTGTCTTAAAAGAATACCAATGTTATGACTACCATGATTATCTGCAGATGGCAGCAGGCCTCGGTTACAACATGAAAGATGAATGGGTATTATATCCGAAAAATCTGAAAGAACGGCATGACCAATTGATAAAAGAGCAGAAAGAGAAAGAAGAGCAGCTGAAAAAGCAAAAAGATGATGAAAAGGATGAAAGCTTTAGAAGCACCATAAAAGAATATGATTGGAACCGGTATGAAATGGAGACAGAAGACCTGCTAATTAGGCTCCCTGAGTATGTACACGAAATAAGAGAAGAAGGAAATGCACAGCACCATTGTGTGGCAACCTACATAGACCGGATGGTAGCCGGAGAAACTTGTATCCTGTTCATTAGAAAAAAAGAAGAACCGGATAAAAGCTATTACACCGTAGAAGTCAAAGGTGATGAAGTGATACAGGTTCGTGGAAAATATAACGTAGCTCCATCGGAAGATGTAGAAGAATTCATGAAAATATTCAAGAAGAGTTTGAGGGCAGCAGAAAGGAAGGCAAGTTAAATGGATTATGAAGTGAAAACAGTGATCGACAATATCGATGACATGACAGATATCATCAAAAACCAGCTGAATGATATTGCAGAAGGATTTGTAAGTGTAGGTTACTATCTGAGAAAAACAGATGAAACCATGCTCTACAAGCAGAAAGGGTACAAAACAATCTACGAATATGCCAAGGATACATTCGGAATCGGCAGATCAACGGCCAGTAGATTCATGGAGATCAACCAGAAATACAGCAAAGACGGATATTCTCCGGAGATCGATCTGAAATGGTCCGGATATGGCAGCAGTAAACTCACAGAAATGCTGGGACTTCCGGAAGACGTACAGGAAGCAATTCCGGTGGACGCAACAGTCAGAGACATTCGAGATGCAAAAGGAATCATCCGGGAAACCGAACACAACTATTCAGATCAGATGGAGCTGTGCGACATCGCACAGCCGGATCCGGCCGAAACAAACTGGTTGGTAGAATTGATAAAACAGTATTTCTCTAAAGAAAACAGAGAAGCATTCCAGAAAATGACAGACTGGCTCAGAAAAGACGAACCAGAAGCGGACATATCAGTCAGTATCCTGCTGATCATCAATCCAACGAAGTTCAAAATGATCCGCCTGGAACGTGCCAACGTCATGCTGACAGTAGATAAGATTAAGGTCATGCCATACCGGAACCAAGGGGAACAGCAGGAATACACCTACATAGATTTTGGTCGAGCCTTCGAGACACTGTTCTATCCGGCCGGGATAGATACACCAATCAATGAAGCGTATAAAAATGTATACGGAGAGTCGTATTACAAAGAAAAACATTATCCAGGAGGGAAAAATGATGCAAACGATACAGGAAATCGAGAAAGTGCTCCGAAAGATGAAGCCGGAACTGATAGATCGGTGCCAGGAGAAACCAGAGCTGAAGGAGCATCTGAGACAACAAAAGAAGAAACAGAACTATCAGACACAGAGAGCAACGTTTGTGATGGAGAGAAAAGCAGAGAAGCCGAACACACTGAAAATGAACCGACAGCAGAGGAGAGCTCGGGAAAAGGAACTACGCAGACGCAAAAAGAGGCAAAAGAAACAACTGAAGCACCTAACTCCGCTGCAGTATCTGCAGAAGAAGAAACTGCGGAAGTAAAAACGGAGATTTGCCATGGAGATACTGATGAAACTCAGATTCCGGGGCAGACAGAATTAGTCAAAGATTTCCCTGAATACTGTCCGCCGGATATGAATGCTCCGGAACAACAGGACCAATCAGAAGAAGTAAAGCTGGCATATGCTACAAGAAGATTATATCTTTCATCGATCGATGCCGATACGGCAGCAGAATACATGGGAAAAGCCATGGAAAAGGCTATCCGCAATATGCCGGGAGTAAGTTTCGGAGTCTTGACGAAGGAATCATTCTGGAAAGAATTCTTCGAAACCGAGGTTGATCGGAATGGAGATGAGATTGAATGTGTGAATTAATGTTTCCGAAGCCAACCAAAAAGAAAAAAAGAAAGCATCATCCAGCTCCGATCGTGGACACCGTAAAAGGCGAATGCTTCCTGTGCCGACTGGAAGGCATCCGCCGGCAGCAGTACACAGAAGAGCACCATGTATTCTACGGGGGAGGATTAAGGCAGGTAAGCGAAGAACATGGCTTTAAGGTCTATCTATGCCGAGATCACCACAAGGATGGTCCAAAGGCAGTTCATAATTGCCGTGAAACAAGAGAACGATTATGCCGGATTCTTCAGAAGAAATATGAGGAAACCCACACAAGGGAAGAATTCCGAGCATTAGGTATAAAGAATTATTTGGAGGATGAGGATGGCGACGGAGTTGTAAATCCGGCGATTGTAAAAATTAAAGTAGAAGGAGACGGAAATGAGGTTAATTGATGCTGATGCAGAGATAAAGAAAATTGAAGAAGAAATAAAACGCTCATACAAAGCCATTGACCGCTGGAGATCAGGAGGAATGCCTGACAGTAGTCTATATGACATAGACGAAAAGGTACGAAGAATTAAGAGAAACATAGAAGATTGCAGAATAGAAATCAAAATGCTGAAAAGCTACACTACAGCATACAATCCGGAAGCAATTGTAAAGAAACTGGAAGACAAGATAGAATATGCCGGAAAATTAATGGTAGAAAAACCGGCGGATAAGCTTGATGAAATTGCCAATAATATAGCAGAAGATTACATACAGGCATATACAGAAGCGATCGAATTGGTGAAAGGCGGTGGAAACATTGAACAGCCAGGAATATGACCAGATAGAAGAAGCGGCCAATAGACTGCAACACGAAGCAAGTGTCAAATGCAGCAGAGAGCTTGAAAAAGCCCAGAAGTATAAAGAAGGTTATACACAGGGAGTAGAGGATCTGCTGAGATGCATAAGAAGAGGTGAATGACATGGAGATAAAAGAAAAATTAAAACACTGGTACATAATGGTACTGACAAACCGGTGCCTGGGATGCTGCTTATTCTGCGAATGGTGGGATATGTGTAAATGGGAAACGGAGGACAGGAGAAAGAAATCATGATACAGAAACACCCAAAAGATTGGCATGAAGTACTTACAAAAGAAACGGAGAGATAAAGAATGAGTTTACAAGAATGGGCAAAAAAATGAAGTTGAAATCGCATGCAAAAGAGAAAATCCGGATAGAAAAGAAGGCGAATTTGATTATGGATGCGCTTGCTACGAAAGTGCATTAAAGGCATTTGAGAGCTTATGCGAAGATGGTCACAGTGGTATGAGTATCGGATTCACAAAACAGATTTTGAATAGACTGATCGATGGAAAGCCACTGACTCCGATAGAAGATACAGAGGAAATGTGGAAAAGATCATGGACAGATGAGAAAGGAAAACATTATCAGTGTTCGAGAATGAGTAGCTTGTTTAAAACAGTAACTCCGAATGGAGAAATAAAGTATTCAGACATTAATAGGTGTTACTGTGTTAATCGCAATCATCCTAATTATGGATACCACAATGGATTTATCGGAAGTATATATGATGCGATGTATCCGATCACGATGCCATACGCACCGGCGGATAAACCGGACAAAATAGTTTGTGATGAGTTACTCACAGATCCTAAAAATGGAGATTATGATACAAAAGCAATAATTTACATAGAAAAACCGGATGGGAAGAAAGTGAAAATAAACAGATATTTTAAAGAATCCGAAGAATCATTTAAGGAAATATCATGGTTAGAATATCAAATCCGCAGATACAAAGACTGGAGAAGGAGGAAGTGGTTAGGAAATGACGAGGAAAGACATTCTTAAAAAATACGGATTCAGCTGGATGAGCAATGTCAACTTGAAGGAAGAACTTTCGGATGAGTCGGCAGCAGAATTCGAAGGTCTGATAAGGACTCTGGCCGAACATAACCGTGGACCGGCACCGCCAGAAACAGGGTGGAAGAAAAGAATGTACAACCAATTCATGAAAGGAGCGGGCAGGTGACAAAGATGGAGAAAATAACAGCATTCGTAATCACAGTTGCGACTACAATGCTTCTCTATCCATTATGTTATGACTGGGCAAGAGAAATCCTGGACTTGCAGATCTGGGATAGCATCCTGGACGGATTGGAAAAAGCAAAAGACCTATTCGATAAGCTGATTGGAAATGATAAAAAATAGCTTGCACTTGCCGGTGATTGTATCACAAAAGTGACCGGTTGATATAGATTCCCTCCGGCGGCAGCAGGATGGCAGCAGTCGGAGGAGAAAGGAGCGGTGTTGAAAGAAGTAAGCAAAGAACAGGCAAAGATCATTGAAAAGATGGTGCTCGACAAAAAAACAAATAAAGAAATTGCAGAAGCCACAGGATTAAAATACTGGGAAGTAAGGGACTATGTACAATATGTCGGATTGGCCGGAATAAGAGAACAGATGTCTGGGAGAAAACCAGGAAGACGAAAGAAGGACGGCTACAACAAAGAAAAAAACGGTCCCAATGCGGACAGACATCTCTGTAAGACTTGTATATACAGGGGAAGACATGATCAGGTAGGCAATTGCAGTTACATAGAAATAGAAGGGCATAGCAGAGGAATGCCGGCAGCAGAATGCACGGTGTACAAAAAAGGCAGAAAACGAAGGCAGGCATTGTGGTAAGGGCTAAAGAAAGAGTATGGGGAAAGGAGCAGATATTATTGAAACAGATGACAAAGGAAAGACTACTGTCATACAGGAGCAATAAGGCAGAAATACTGGAACTTGACTATGCAATTAATAATAGATGGAAATCGGATACGATGATCGGGAATGATGTTATATTCGATTACAGCAAGGGATATCCGATGCCACAGAGTGTGACGGGTTTTGATTCTGAAAAGTATGAGCGGCTACAAATTCGTGATATGGAGAGAAAAGAAAGACTGAAGAAAGAATGTGAGGAGATAGAACGTTTTGTAGATGATATCAAAGACAGCATAACTCACCGGATTTTCAGGATCTATTTTATTGACGGAAGGAAAAATGTAACATTGCGAGAAGTTGGAAAGCGAGTACATATGGGAAGAAGTGGAGTTGGAAAAAGAATTGAAAACTTTTTAAAAGTGTCCCGTAATTCCCATGATTCTCATTTACAATAATACTTGAGCCAAAGGCGGAAAACCGTCGGCTCGATTACAGGTTCAACGAAGACATCCGGCATATCGGATGTCTTTTCTTATAAAGGAAACGTGAAATACATGAAAAGAAATAGACCGGATAAAGATGGGACTCATCGAGGAGCGTTTGAAAAGAATAAGAAGAAAATATATGCAACACAGACCGTGTGTGGAATATGTGGGAAACCAGTAGACTTTTCTTTAAAGTATCCGCATCCGCTATCACCTTGCATTGATCATATAATCCCGATTGCTAAGGGCGGTCATCCGAGTGATATAGACAATATGCAACTGGCGCACTGGACATGCAATAGACAGAAGAGCGACAAGTTGATAGATAACAGTGTGACAAAGCAAGATGAAATATTAGGGAACCGTGTACTGCCACATACATTCAATTGGAGTGATTATAGACCTAAATAATTTTAATGGACAGGGGGCATACCTCCCCCACCGTGGGCGCGCGCGGACTTCACACCGTCACTGCGAAAAAAAACACACGCCGGAAAAAATAGCGTAGAAAGGAGAAATAAATGGCAGAGTACAGAGGCATAGAGTACCTGAGAAAAAAGCTGAATCGAAAGCGAAGCCGAGTCTTAAGGCGGTATAAATTCTATGAGATGAAAAATATAGCACGGGACATGGGGATCGCTACGCCGCCCAGCCTACAATGGTTGCAGGCTGTACTTGGCTGGAATGCAAAAGCTGTAGATTCGATTGCGGATAGGCTTGAATTCAGAGGATTCCGTGACGATAATTTTGACATGACTGGGATATTTAGGATGAACAATCCAGATATTCTGTACGATTCTGCGACGTTGTCGGCATTGATTTCTTCCTGCTGTTTCATATATATATCGAAGGGAGAAGATGATTTCCCGAGATTGCAGGTAATTGATGGGGCGAATGCAACTGGCATTATTAATCCAATCACGAATCTTCTTACGGAAGGCTATGCGGTTCTGGAACGTGACGATTACGGAAAAGCGACTGTAGAGGCTTATTTTGTGGAAGGGTGGACGGTAATATACAGAAATGGAATTCCGGATCAACTTTTTGAAGAGAATGTGCCAGCACCATTATTAGTGCCAATTATATTCCGGCCAGATGCCAAGAGAGCATTTGGACATTCTAGAATCAGCCGGGCATGTATGTCAATCACAGAATCGGCCATGAGAACCTTGAAGCGGTCTGAGATTACAGCCGAGTTCTACTCATTTCCGCAAAAATATGTAGTTGGTCTGGATCCAGATGCGGAACAGATGGATAAGTGGAAAGCTACCGTATCAAGCCTCCTGCAATTTGATAAGGACGAGGACGGAGATTCGCCAACCTTGGGACAGTTCCAGCAGCAGTCTATGGCACCACATCTAGATCAGCTTAAAATGTTTGCTGCATTGTTTGCTGGAGAGACTGGGTTGACATTAGACGATCTAGGATTTGCAACGGAGAATCCGGCTAGCCAGGAAGCAATCAAGGCATCACACGAGAATCTGAGACTGACAGCAAGAAAAGCACAGCGAGCATTTGGCAGCGGATTTCTGAATGTTGGCTATCTGGCTGCGTGCCTACGTGATGATTATCAATATTACCGGAACCAGGTATATATGACTACACCAATCTGGGAGCCAGTGTTTGAACCAGATGCAGCAATGCTGTCCAATATTGGGGATGGAGCAATTAAGATTAACCAGGCAGTGCCAGGATATTTCAATGCAGATAACTTAAGAGATTTAACTGGAATTAACATGAGCAATCTGCCAGTAACTCCGGAGGTGTAGACTATGGAGGACATCACACCAGGACTTTTGGAGAAGATACAGAAACAATTCTATCATGATATTGAAAAGAGCAGCATCATTAAAAACTTCAAGAAACAGGCACAGAGAGGTAAGACTTCATACAGCCAAGCGAACGAGGTGGCACAAGAGATTGGGAAAATCTTAGCGCAATCATATTCGGACAATTTATCATCTGATATATTGCCAGATGGAAAGATGTATTATAACATTGCTTCCAGAGTATTGGACCCGACGTTGAGGGGAGCTTATGAGATGGTGGCAGATAATGCAGCTATTGTACAGCAGATCGTGAACGAAGCAGCAGGCATTGGAATTAAAACAATAAGAGCACAAATCCAACAGGATAATATAGACGGTATTGTAAATCGGATTTCAAGTGAGGAATATTTCGACGATGTGAAATGGATTCTCGATGCACCTGTACGGAATTTGGTTCAGAAAGCAATGGACGATACTGTTCAGAAAAATGCAGATTTTCATGCAAAAGCTGGATTGAGACCAAAGATTATACGGAGATCATCTGGACATTGCTGTGAATGGTGTAATCAGGTAGCCGGAACATATGTATATCCAGATGTTCCTAAAGATGTGTTTCGGAGACATGATAATTGTGATTGCATTGTTGAGTATTATCCGGGAGACGGTAAAAAGCAAAATGTATGGACAAAAGAATGGAAATACGAAAAAGAATCTGATAAAATAGAAGAAAGAAAACTGCAGGGATTAAGTCCGGAATCAGATGCGATTATACGAAATATACGGGAAAAGATAATTCCGGAACAAAATCGTGAAAAAATTGCATCACGACAGGAAATACATCGACAAGGGACAAAGATGTATGAAGCTAGAAAAAAGAGTCTGGAAGCAAAAGGACAATTTGGACCTTCTTACATTACGGTATCGAACGAAGAAATTCAATCGCTTGTAAAGAAATTTTCAGGGACAGGAATTATTAAATATAATAGTCAAGGCAATTGGGATTCAAAAGAAATCATAACGACAAATGATAAAATCATAGGAGTAGTTGTTGATAATCGAAACGGAAATAGTGCAGAGACATCTGTGTTTAAGATTCACTACGCTAAAGATGGAATGCATATAGTTCCAGATTATCCAAGTAAAAAGAGGTGAGAGTTATGACATACGAGGAAATAAAAGAATTTATAGGCAAACAAGTCATCGTAAGAGATGTCGGAGGAAAAAGTTTTAAAGGTATTATAACTAATACGGAGAGTGAGTATGATACATCATCTGGAAAAGAAGAAATAGAATTAGATGCCGGAAAAGTATTTTATGGAATTCCATTAGATGAGATAAAAGATATAATAGAAATCAAATAAGCTGCCAGATTATTCTGGTGGCTTATATTTTTGAGGAGGCTACATGGGAGAAGTAAGGAAGGGGCGGCAGACCCCGACGCAATCTGTCGTGCTGCCTTATTCTTCAACATATGGAGCTGAAGCAATAGATATTTACAATTCGACAGGAAGAACTGCACAGGAGTGGCAGGAGCTTCTTCTGTCAGACATTTTGGCCGTAAACGAAGAGGGGTTATGGGTACATACCAAATTCGGGTATTCAGTCCCAAGGCGTAATGGAAAGAATGAAATTGTTGCAATAAGGGAGATGTATGGGCTAAAGAAAGGCGAAAGAATCCTACATACAGCACATAGAACCACAACTACACACAGCGCATGGGAACGACTTTCGAATTTGCTAAAGAAAGCAAATATCGAGATCGTTTCTTCGTATAAGGCATTTGGAAAAGAACATTTGGAAGTTGCTGGCGGTGGAATTATCGAATTCCGAACCAGAACATCAAAAGGTGGTTTGGGAGAAGGATTTGATCTACTAATTATCGATGAGGCACAAGAGTACCAAGATGATCAAGAGAGCGCATTAAAGTATGTCGTTACAGATAGTAAGAATCCACAGACAATATTTTGCGGAACACCACCGACTCCAGTAAGCTCCGGAACGGTTTTTACAAAATTCCGCAAGGCAACCTTGGAAGGACAAACGGTTAACTCTGGGTGGGCAGAGTGGTCAGTGCCGGAGCAGACAGATATAAGAGATATAGATGCCTGGTATGAGACAAATCCATCTCTTGGAACAGTATTCACGGAAAGATCTGTAACTGATGAGATTGGTTCAGATCCGATCGATTTCAATATCCAGCGATTAGGATTATGGATTCGCTATAATCAGAAGTCAGCTATCAGCGCAACAGAATGGAATGAATTAAAAACCGATATCCCACCGGAGCTTACAGGAGATCTTTTTGTAGGAATCAAATACAGCAAAGATGGGAATGTGGCAATGGGAGTTGCATCTAAAACGAAAGATGGCAAGATATTTTTAGAGTGTATCGATTGTCGTGAAGTACGCGCAGGAGATACATGGATACTAGCATATTTGAAAGAATGGAAAGCAAGGAAGGTGATTATTGATGGCGCATCAGGGCAGCAGTTAATGGAAAATGAAATGAAAGATTATGGTATAAAGAATTCACACCTACCCACTGTGAAGGAAATCATTGCAGCAAACGCCTCGTTCGAACAGGGATTATATCAGAGGAATATAGTTCATTCTGGTCAGCCGTCACTGGTACAGGTAGTAAGTAACTGTGAAAAACGGTCGATTGGGACCAATGGAGGTTTTGGCTACAAGGCAATGAAGGAGGAAATGGAAGTTGCATTGCTCGACAGTATAATTCTTGCATACTGGGCGTGCAGTGAGACAAAAACCAAGAAAAGAAAACAAAGAATTAGTTGTTAAAGGACACCTGAACAGGGTGTCTTTTTGCATATTACGCAACCCAGCGGTTAATGGAGAAAGGAGCAACAAAAATGGCAGAATTTACACCAATTACAACACAGGAGCAGCTTGATAAAGTAATCGGAGAGCGCATTGCGGGAGTGAAAGCAAAATATGAAGGCTTTGATGATTACAAGAAAAAAGCAGAAGATTATGATGCTCTAAAAGCAAAATCCGATGGTTTTGAACAGCAGATTGCAGCGTTGAACGAGGAAATTAACGGTGATGGAAAAAAGAACATCGGATACAAGAAACAGCTTGAAGAGGCGCAGGGCAAGATCAAGGGATACGAGACCAGTTCTCTCAAGATAAGAATTGCACATGAAAATGGAATCCCATATGAACTTGCAGGTAGATTAAGTGGATCTGATGAAGAGGAAATTAAGAAAGATGCCGAGACAATGACAAAATTCTTGAGAAAAAAAGATGTTCCTCCACTTGCAGGAGGAGATCCACAAAAAATTGATGACAAAAAGACAGCAATGAAAGGCATGCTGGCTAGTTTGAAAGGAGAATAAAAAAATATGGCAACATCAAAAGGAACAATGTTTGACACTACACTGGTCAAAGATCTTATTGCAAAAGTAAAAGGGAAGTCAGCACTGGCTGCATTATGTGGTCAGACACCGATTCCGTTCAATGGAATGAAAGAAATGATTTTTTCTATGGACAATGAAATTGATATTGTCGCAGAAAATGGAAAGAAAACCGAAGGCGGTATTGCTATCGCACCAGTTAAAATTGTACCGGTTAAGTTTGAATATGGTGCAAGAATCTCTGATGAATTTATGATTGCTACAGAAGAAGAACAGTTGGATATTTTAACAGCGTTTAATGATGGATTTGCGAAGAAAGTAGCGAAAGGACTTGACCTTGCAGCTATGCATGGTATTAACCCAAGAACGGGAACAGCATCTTCCGTAATTGGAGACAATCATTTTGATGCGAAAGTTACGCAAACTGTAGATTATGCGTCAGCAACACCGGATGCAAATCTGGAAGATGCGATTGCGGTAGTAGATGGTTCTGAAGGAGATGTAACAGGACTCGCGCTTTCAAAGACGTTCGGATCAGCGATGGCAAAAGTCAAAGCGAATGGAATCAAGCAGTATCCGGAATTTGCATTTGGAGCATCACCTGCAACATTTAACGGAATCCCGACAAGCGTCAACAAAACTGTATCTGGCGGAACAACGAAAGACCACGGTATTATTGGAGACTTCCAGGGAGCGGTTAAATGGGGATATTCAAAGGAAATTCCTATGGAAATTATTCAGTATGGTGATCCGGACAACTCAGGAAAAGACTTAAAAGGATATGGTCAGATCTATATCCGTGCAGAAGTATATCTGGGATGGGGAATCCTGGTGCCAGAATGGTTTGCAAGAATTAAGGAGGCATAGTATGAAGTATAAAAATACAAAAACGGGCGCAATTATTGAGACAAGTACAAAGGTTTCTGGTGAAAACTGGGAACCTGAGATTGATGAAGAGCCTGAGAAGAAAAAAACGCCATCTAAAAACCAGGGGACTGGAAAAGATAAATCGCAAGAGGGTACAGAATAATGGAGCCATTTGCTACGTTAGAAGATATATCTATTCTGTGGCGAGAACTTAAGGAATCCGAGTATAGCAAGGCAGAGCAGCTTCTGACAGTTGTCTCGGATTCTCTGAGATATGAAGCTAACAAAGTCGGAAAAGATTTGGACAAAATGATTGAACAGAATGAGACGTTGCGGAATGTTGCGAAATCTGTGACTGTTGACGTGGTAGCGCGTACACTTATGACATCGACAGACACGGAGCCAATGACACAGATGTCTCAATCAGCTCTGGGCTATTCTGTGACAGGAACATATCTGATTCCTGGAGGCGGTTTATTCATTAAGAAATCCGAGTTATCCAGACTAGGTCTTAGAAGACAGAGAGTTGGGGTGATGGATATTTATGGCATCGATGATCAAGGGAATTCCAGTAACACTGTATGAGAAGACAGTAATTGGAAAAGATGAATTTGACCATCCGTTATACCGAGAGACACCAGTGACAATTGAGAATGTGCTTGTAGCTCCAGCATCGACCACGGAGATTCTGGACGCATTAAATCTGACCGGAAAGAAAGCGGTATACAATATTGCAATTCCGAAAGGAGACAATCACACTTGGCAGGATTGCCGGGTGGATTTCTTCGGAATGCCTTGGCAAGTGATTGGGTTCCCGCAACAAGGCATTGAAGAGAATATCCCGTTAGAATGGAATCGAAAATGGCAGGTGGCATTATATGGGTAAGACGAAGATTGTTTTGAACCGTGCTGGCGTTAGAGAGTTAATGCAGTCCCCGGAAATGCAGGCAATCCTTGCGGAACATGCGAATAAGATAGCCAGTGCATCAGATACAGAAGCATATGTAGCACAGACGCGAGCGGTTGTAAAGGTATGCGGAGATGACGGTAATAACGGATTATTGAAGGCGGTTGGAAAGCATGGTGGAAAAAATCGTTAAGGATTATCTGCAGTCCAGTCTTGGAATACCGGTTAGGCTGGAAGAAGAGGATGATCTTGGAAATGAATATGTATTGATTGAAAAGACTGGATCTAGCGCGGGAAACTATATTGCATCAGCAACTCTGGCTATCCAGTCTTATTCTATGTCCCTGTACGGGGCGGCATCGCTCAATGAGCGAGTAAAAGAAGCAATGGAAAAAATAATCGAATTGGATGATATCAGTAGATGTGAGCTTAATACAGATTATAACTACACTGATACAGTAAGGAAGAGATATCGTTATCAAGCGGTATACGATATCGTCCATTATTAGGAGGGATAAGATGAACACAGAACATGTAAGTGCAGGAAAGCCCAAAATTGGTGGAGCAATCTATCGAGCACCATTAGGAACCGAACTTCCAACCGATGCAAAAACGGAACTGAATGCAGCGTTTCGGGAACTGGGGTACTGTTCGGAAGATGGAATCACGAATTCTAATAGCCCTGAGACGGATAACGTGAAGGCGTGGGGCGGCGACACTGTTCTAGATTTGCAAACAAGCAAAGAAGACAGTTTTAAATATAAGTTACTCGAAATCACAAATATCGAAGTTTTAAAGGCTGTATATGGAGACGAAAATGTAACTGGAACATTAGAAGAAGGGATTACAGTAAAAGCTAATAATAGCGAGGCGGAAGCGTGCGCCTGGGTAATCGACATGATTTTGAAGAAAGCGCTAAAACGAATTGTGATTCCATCGGCAGCAGTTACAGAGGTAGCAGATATTGTCTATAAAGACAGCGAAGCTATTGGATATGAGACAACACTCAAGGCTACACCAGATTCAAGCGGACAGACTCACTATGAGTATATTGTAAAGAAAGGGAAGTAAGATGAATACAGAAAAAAATGAAGTGGCAGCAATTACAGGAACAACAGAAAGTGGGTTTCGGTACACTTTACCGCCAGATGCTCTAGACGATTATGAATTATTGGAAAACCTGTGCGACATTGATAATGGAGATGCCTCTAAGATTACAAGGGCTGCCAGACAACTCCTTGGAGATGCACAAATAGAAGCACTTAAGGACCACGTAAGAAAGGAAAATGGAAGGGTTCCAGCTTCAAAAATGATTGAAGAAATTATCCAAATATTCAAAGGATCTAAAGTAAAAAACTCTTAGCCCTCGCCCACATGATCAACGTAGATGAAGAGGCGTTGATTTGTGATTTTGCAGAAACATATCGCATTTATGACTATAAGTCCCTTCCGCTACGGACGGTGGGGACTTTTGCGTGTGGGTTGAGGCCTGATTCAAGAATCGGAATGAGAATATCTGATTCAAAACTTACAACAGACCAAACGCTATTGGCGCTGGTTGCTGATAATACGAGGGCAATTGCATGGCTGAATAGTTCAGACGGCGCAAAAGGAATTAATCGTCCAAAATCATTGGTAGAGGCGCTGATGGGAGAAAAGAAAACTACAGAAAGCGTAATCGAAACGTTTGATACAGGACAAGACTTTGACGATGAGTGGAGACGACTGACAGGAGGTGAGAAGTAGTGGCTACAGAACTTGCAAAAGCATATGTACAGATCATTCCATCGGCACGGGGAATCAGTGGTGAAATCCAAAAGACACTTGATCCGGAAGCGACAAGCGCAGGGACTTCTTTTGGAAGTAAATTGGTTGGAACCATGAAAAAGGTGCTTGCCGTTGCAGCTATCGGCAAAGCGTTGAAAGCATCTATCATGGAAGGTGCAGATCTTGAGCAGAGCCTTGGAGGAATTGAAACATTGTTCAAAGATTCAGCGGATAAAGTAAAAGCGAATGCCGCAAAAGCTTACAAGACGGCCGGAATGAGTGCCAATGAGTACATGGAACTGACCACGAGCTTTTCAGCAAGCTTATTATCGTCATTGAGCAATGACACTTCGAAAGCTGCAGATGTAGCGGATATGGCTATGACAGATATGTCTGATAATGCAAATAAGATGGGAACCAATATGGAAGATATCAAGAATGCATATCAGGGATTCGCTAAACAGAACTACACGATGCTGGACAACCTGAAACTGGGGTATGGCGGAACAAAATCAGAGATGGAACGTCTTCTAGCAGATGCACAGAAAATATCCGGTACAAAATACGATATCAATAATCTTTCGGATGTATATAATGCAATTCATGTAATCCAGGGTCAATTGGATATCACCGGCACAACAGCGAAAGAAGCAGCAACTACAATATCGGGTTCTTTTAATTCTATGAAAGCGGCGGCGAAAAATGTTATAGGTGAGATTGCCCTTGGTATGGATGTCGGACCAGCACTGCAGGCGTTGGGAGAAACTACGATTACATTTTTTGTTGGAAATCTCTTGCCGGCTGTAGGAAATGTATTATCTGCCTTGCCGGACGTGATAGCCGGAATCACCAGTATTATAACAAGAAGCATGTATATGGCATCAAATAATATGGGCGCGATAGTAAAGCAAGGCGGTCAAATTGTTTTGGGATTAGCTGCAGCAATTCTGGAACAGGCACCATTTTTAATAGAAGAAGTGCTGTATCTGGTTGCGTCAATTGTACAGACACTGATCAATATGGATTGGAGTGCGGTAGGACAACAGATAATAAATGAATTATCATGGAGTATTAATAGTGCGGCGCTGCAAATACTTGGAATAGAGGGGAATAGGCTTGTGACATATCTGTCGGATGCGATTTCAAATCAACTTCCGCAGCTGTTGAACAAAGGAGTAGAAATCGTTACTAATCTTGCAAATGGAATATTACAGAATCTTCCGGTAATTATAACGATGGCTGGAACAATAATAGCAAGCTTTACAGGTGCTATATTGCCGGCATTGCCGATGTTATTAGAATCCGGTGGACAATTGATTATGAATCTTGCGAGCGGAATCATAAAGAATTTACCACAAATTGCGATAGCAGCGGCACAGGCAATTGCTAAAATTACAGCTACGATCGGACAAAATCTGCCACAGATATTACAGTCTGGTCTTGAGATTATCGGGAAGCTGGCAGCAGGATTAGTCAGAGGAATACCGACTTTAATAGGACAAATTCCTCGAATTATTTCTGGAATTCGAAGTGCGTTTTCAAATGTTGATTGGGGGACTATTGGTCACAATATTATCAAGGGAATTGCGAATGGACTCAGAAATGCAGGACATATGTTGTGGGAAGCTGTCAAGGGAATGCTTGGAAGTTTTAAGGATAATGTACTGTCGTTCTTCGGAATCCATTCTCCTTCTCGTTGGGGCATATATGTCGGAGAGATGATTGACACTGGATTTGCAAAAGGAATTATAGGAGAACTTCCGGCAATTAACTCTGCAGTAACCAAGCTTCAGGATATTGCTACAAGCCCGTTCTCAAACGCGAATTTGAATTATGATTTACAGGGAACGGCAAACAGCTCCAGAACATCAGGAATTGAGACAGCAAGTCGGCTTGATACTTTAATTGCATTATTAAGAGCGATTATTGCAATCATAGATGGAAAACCAAGCGGAGATGTAAGCGAACGAGAGCTGATTCGAGCATTAAGAGATATGGGGGTTGTATTCGAATGATAGAAATCAAATATGTGTGCTCTAACGGGAAAGAATACAATCTTGTGGGTAACCGGATGAGACCAACGTCCGGTTATTTCCATGAATATGAATGGAAACCAATGATCACAGAACAGGAAATTGGAGCAGATGTATACGGGTTTGAAAAAGAACCAAAAACATATCAAATCACATTAACATTCCGTGGACCACTGGAAGTACGCAAAGCCAAAATGGATGAGTTGACAAACTGCTTTGAGTATGACGTTGTAAATCTTACTCCAGGTCGTATATGGTTTGGAAACTATTATATTGATTGCTATATTAAGGATATGTCCAGCAAAGTGTCATCTATCCGGAACTGCTGGACAGACATGGAACTCGGTATCTACTGTCCATATCCTATGTGGGCAGAGGAAGAATCTAAGAGCTTCTATCCGGATAGCGCAGACAAGGGGGAAATTTATAACTTTTTAGATTACCCATATGATTATCAATATGACTATTCAAAACCATTATCCGGAACAGAGCATTGGTATGTAGATCATTACAGAAGTAGCAATTTTCAGATGACTATCTATGGCCCGTGTGCGAATCCAAGAATCATAATTGCCGGACAGGTCTATCAAGTGTATGACACGCTTGAAGCACATGAATACATTGTTATTGATTCACGTAAGAAAACAATTATAAAAAGACTTGCTAATGGTACGGAACAGAACATTTTTTATAAGAAAGCAACTGGCAATTCTATATTCACGGAAATTCCGTCAGGAGACATCTTGATAAATTGGAGTGGAGAGTTTGGCTTCGACATTGTGGTATATAAAGAAAGGAGCGTACCGGAATGGATCTCACAAAAACAGATCAATACGGAAGGCAGATCGGCTATGTCCAAGGTGCAAATATAGATTTCGAAGTCGGAGCTGATGAAGCAGATAGTATTAACGATTTTGAGATTGAGCTTAAGCGTTGGAATTGGGATGGGTCTATTAGATATGGAACTAGAGTATTTTCACCGGATACTGAGTATGGCGGAATTGTCCGAGAAATCAGCACCGATACAAGTACCAATGTAATCCGCGCAAAAGGAGATACATGGCGTGGAATGATGACTAAAAAAATTATACAGCCATTAAGTGGCCAGGATTACGCAACAGCATCTGGGGAACTTAATGCAATTATAAAATCCAAGGTTGAAGCTGAGTTCCCTGGACTCTTTTATGGCGTTACTGCAGATACGGGTGTTACAGTGAATAATTATCAATTTGACCGATATTGTACCTTGCATGCTGGACTGGTTAAGATGTTGAAATCAGTAGGATATCGACTGGATATCAGATATCAGGAAGGTGATGATGGTATGGCTGGATACGTGAAAGTGAGTGCTGTTCCAATCAACGATCTGTCATCAGAGTATGAGCTGACCAATGATAATAACATGAATTTCACAACTGACGATAACCGGCGCGGAATCAACCATCTGATTTGCCTTGGAAAAGGGGATTTAAAGGACAGGTTGGTTATACATCTATACACTGATCAGAACGGTGCAATTTCGCAGACTAAGCAATATTTTAAGGGAACAGAGGAAATTGTGGCTATATATGATAGCAACGGATCAGAAAGAGATGATCTGATTAAGAATGGAATTAAGGAATTGGAAAGCAAGAAGTCAAGTATGTCTTACAATATGACCATGACTAAGTTGGAAGGAAATATCGATCTAGGAGATATTGTTGGAGGAAAAGATTATCTGACCGGAATTAGCATGAAGAAACCGATTGGTCGAAAGATATGGACAATATCCTCCGGGAAAGAAAAAGTAGTGTATAAACTGGAAGGAGAGACATAATGGAAATAATTACAGGATATACAGGAAAGCCCCATGTAACATCAGATCAGGGCAGAGATGTAAACATTGGAATTATGGGAGAAGGATCTTATGTACTGCAGACTGGAATGCAGTTGGCAGCAGAGGTATCTTCCAACAATGAAATTAAAATCAGAGACGGCGTGTTGATACATCAAGGGTGCACAGCATCAATCAAGAAAAATACATATGACTCTCTTACTATCACCAATGGTAGTCAGGGAATGAAACGTGTTGATTTGATTGTTGCAAGATACGAAAAGAATCAAGACAATGGAATAGAAAGTCTTGACTTGAAAGTTATACAGGGAACACCGGCGGAATCAAACCCGGCAGCACCACAATATACAGAGGGGGATATTCAGGCCGGTGATTATGTGGCAGATATGCCAATGTACCAAGTTATTATTGAGGGACTTAATATTACAGAAGTAAAAGAGATGTTTAAAGTCATTGGATCAAATAAGGATTTGTCCGATAAAGTTGCTGAATTAAATGACAAGATCAATCATAATTCCAACAAGCACATTCTGATCGGAAAATGGAACAGTGCATGGAATCTTTCTGATACTGCCAAAAATATCGGATCTAAAAAAGCCGCGGTTGATAACGAATACTACAAGACCACCACCGGAGCGGATTCTGCCGTGACCGTCAAAAAGTCTGGGTTGTACTACGTATCAATGTATGCGCAGGGATCAGCTGCTTCCGGTGCATCGGCATCTATACAGGCACAGGTTGTAGCAAGTGCCACAGTAGTAGATGATGCATACGTCCTGTTTGGAACTGGCTATTCCTATAATGGATTAAGTGCGAACATCAACATGGGGCGCGTAGTGTTCCTACAAGCTGGAATAGTACTCGCACCACAGATTAGGAAATCCTCGGCATCTGGAGCTGCGTCAACCACAGGAAGCTCGTACATGGAAGTGATGAAACTTGCTTAAGTTGCTAAAGCAAGTTATCGACATGACACCTTTTCGGGTGTCCTTTTTGGAGGGAGGGATATCCATGAAAATTACATTCAATGATGCGTCAGAAATGACCATCCAGTCAGCAACCATCCGAATAGACGGATCGCTGTTGATCAAAACCATCTCTGTCACGGAGGATGAGCTCCGAAATACATTCCAGGACGAATTTCGAACCAAAAAGATAATCATAACGGAAAGGGAATCCGCCGTTGCAGAGTATGAGAACTACACAAACTTAAATGCACTGGTGAAATATACCGGTGGGATTCTTGGCGTTGTTTTGTATAAGGAAAAAGAATCACCAATGGATCGTATTGATGCACTGGAAGAGCATGTGGACAATCTAACGGAAGCTAATAAAAACCGTGAGGCTGAAAATGCAGAGCTTATCGTTACCGTGGACAGTATCCTCACAGATGTGCTGCCGGCACTGCTCGGTGATGGCACAGAAGAAACTAATACAGAAAATACGGATACAAAATAAGAAAGGAAAAGAAAGGATGAATGATATGACAACATTTATTGCAAGCAGAATTATGGAAGAGGCTGACAAAAGCATTGAGGCAGGACAGAAGAAATACCGTGCATATTTTGTAAAAACGCGCTTATATAAGAGATGGAAAGACAATGTTGATACCATTTTAAAAACCGATGGTTACGATGAGGTCATCGTAGAAAATTAAGGAGCGTCGCGATGGACAATATTATAGAATGCAGGTTGGATTCCACCTGTAAGGAGATATACACGGGTATCTGGCAGTATGATTATGGCCAGATACTCAGGATCATAGGTGCAGATCTGCCGAAAGCTGTAGAAGTACAGTTTTCGCTAAAAGACAAAGGCGGAGATACGCTTACAAGAATCGGTGCTACAGTAGATGGTACGACAGAGGTTAAAGTTCCAGACGGCCTCTTGAAGAATGAAAACTGTACGCAAAATTATCTAATCTACGCTTGGATATATGTTACCGATGATACGTCAGGTAATACAGAGTATCAAATTATTCTACATGTGAAATCGAGACCAAAACCGGAAGAACCAACCGAAGAACCTATTCCGGAGCCGAATATATTTCACGAAACTGTTGAAGCTGTTAATGCGGCAGCTGATCGGGCGGAGCAGGCAGAACAGAAAGCAAAGGCAAGCGCGGAAGAAGCCAAAAAGTATACCGAAGGAAAACGAGAAGATATAGAAAAGGCTGTATCTGAGTATATGAAGAAGAATCCAATTAACGTACCGAAAAAGCTGTCCGATCTGGAGGAAGACATCGCGCACAGAACCGTTACAGACGAAGAAAAGAAAACATGGAATTCATACGGGGAAAGAATAAGCGATATTGAAAAGAACGGAACCGGAGGAGGAATAGATGTGGATGCCGAACTCAAAGAATATATGCAGACCGTAAAACCAAATATAAAGAAATCCATAATAAATAAAGGCGGAACAGTTGAGGATACGGATAGCTTTTTGAAATATGCAGATCGGATCCTCGATATTCCAAATGGTATATACCCGGCAGAAACACTGCCGTTTCAAACTATTCTGACAGCGCAAGGCTTGCAAGATAGCGTTGGAATAAAGCTCAACTGGAAAGACGTACAGGCGCAAGGCTATCTGATATTGAGAAAAGAAAATGAAAAGCCGTCTACTTCGAATGATGGAGATATTGCATACAATGGATCATATCCGTCTTCCGGATATACAGACACAGATGTTGAAAAAGGGAAGATCTATTATTACAGAATATTCTGTAGAAACTTAAAGAACCAGTACCAAAGCACAGAAGATGGTTCGATAGCATCTGTGAACTATGTGGACCGGACAGGGCAAAAAGCTATCGCAGATCTGCAGGTAGGAGACGTGATAAAGTTTGGAAGGCACGGCAACAGTGATTACACCTGGAAAATCGTAGATACACTGGACAAAGGAAAAGGATATGTAACGGTAGCTGCTGATCAGTATCCGGTATCAGGCCCATTTGATGCTCAGGAAAATGCATCGGACAACCCGAATCCGGCCAGTGCAAGAAAAAGTAATGGAAACAATCGATGGCTGTATTCAAACGCCCGCCAGTTCCTGAATTCAGACGGCGCAAAAAACGAATGGTACGAAGCACAGCATGCATACGATGTAAAGCCACCTTATGCAAACATGGATGCATTTCAAAAAGATTTTACGGATTATGAAAAGGCCATTATAGTTGTTAAAACCAACACATGCATAAGAGATGCGCTGGACGGCGGAGGAAGCGAGACGATGCAGGACAAGATATGGCTTGCAAGCTCATATGCGATGGGGCTGGAAGTAGTCCAACCATTAGAAGATGATCACATATATGAGGCGTTCATAGATAATGCGTCCCGCGCATACCAGAGCAACTACTGGCTCCGCACGATTAACGGCACGACATCCGCTAACTCCGTGCGCTTCGTGAGCTCTGGCGGCTCCATGTCGAACAACAGCGCGAACGGCAGCTATGCGCTCCGCCCGTTTTGCCTACTTCCCACTTCTACTTATGTGCAGTGGAGCGAAAGCGACAATGCATATTACTTTCCAGACGATACCACTCGCAATCCGGTAGAGTAGAGGAAAAGAGAAAATGAAAAACAAAGAAATACCAGTCATGGTGGACGCGGGGAAATTATTCAATCATACGCTCAGAGTTACGCAAAACCTAAATAACTTTCCTAAAAAGTATAGATACACGTTGGTAGATAAAATACTGAATTTATCAATGGATATTTACGACAACATATCAGATGCTAATTATAGCCGGAACGAAAAAAGAATAGAGCATCAGGAAGAAGCTATCAAAGCCTGCAGAAAACTGAAATTCTACCTACGCCAAATCTATGATGTATTACATCCTGAGTGTAGTATGTCATATTGGGCAGAGATGGTCAAAAAAAATACAAGATCAGCTTATAAACTGGAAAGCAGCAACTGAAAAAGCACAAAAAAGATAATAAGAGACGGGTTACATGCTGAATTTGCGTGCGCATCGTGAACTCTGGCGGCTCCATGACGAACAACAACGCGAACAACAACAATGCGCTCCGCCCGTTTTGATGAAATGTGAGAACGAGTACGAAAGGAAAGCAGTGCATCATCAACCAAAAGAGCATGTATCCCTTCCAAAAGGATAAAATAATGGAATTTGAAGAAATAATTGAAGATATGAATGTAATGTATAAGGCTTTCAAAACAAGCAAGAACAGAAGGAGTTATACTATATCCTCGATAATTTTCGAAGAAGACGTATTTACAAATCTGATGGATTTGCAGAACGAACTAAGAGATAAAACTTATCAGGTATCTGGTTATACGGAATTTGAGGTAACAAAACCGAAAAGAAGAAAAATACAGGCATGTAAATTCCGGGACAAAGTAGTACAGCATGTATTGTGCGACAATGTTATAAAGCCTCTCATGCCAGACATCTGCATAAAAGATAATTACTCTGGGCAGGAAGGAAAAGGAACGGGAATGGCCAGAAAACGAATAATAGAAAATATGAAAGAGTTCCATTCCGTTTATGGAAATGATGGATATGTGTACCGTGGAGATATCCATAAATATTATTACAATATAAATCACGAGATGGCAAAAGATATCATGGAGTACTACATGCCACAAAGCGCCCATTGGCTGATTGACCGGTTCATTGACAGTACTGATGGTACAGTTGGGCTTGCGCTGGGAAATCAGATCAATACGTTTGTGTCGAATCTATACTTGGACGGATTAGACAAATTTATAACCGGAGAATTGGGAATAGAGTATTACGGAAGATACGCAGATGATTTCTACCTCATACATCCAAGTAAGATTTATTTAAAATACTGCGAACAAGCAATAAGAGAATATCTGGGTACATTGCATCTGGAGCTGAATCCAAAAAGCCAGATTATTCCACTCAAAAATGGAATAAAATTCACTGGATTCCACTACTGGGCATCTAATCGGGGAATTAAGATTCATCTGATCAATGAAAAGAAACGTGAGCATAGGCGAAAATTTAACCGGTTATACAAAAAGGTGCTAACCGGAGAATTAACGATGGATGCACTGGAAAGATTTCAAAGATCATGGGAACAACATGCATCCCATGCAACAGATAAATCCAGCCTAAACTATTACCATAAGAATATGCAGAATCTAAGAAAAAATAATGAAAGGAAGAAAAGAAAATGACAATTGAAAATGGCTATTACATATCTAATTGTACCAGCACCGACGCTCCGCTTGCACATCAGGACGAAAACACATTCTATTTTCCATTCGGTGTAAAAGCTATAGACGGTGGATATGAGTACAAGGAATATCGTATCGACATAAATGCAGACGCTACGAAGTTGCCGACAGAGATCATCTTGTACCTAGCCAAAGAACTGGATGCCTATAGAAAAGCAATTGAGAAGCTGGGCGAAAAAATGAACCAGAATCCAGAAAAACTCGGATGCAAATGGAAACCGATCTATACAGATGGCAACTTTAATTATGAGTTGGTAGAAGATGAAAACGCAGAAGGCACGCAGAAGAACCCGATTGAATGGCAGCCGGGGATGATGGTAAGAGAATACTTCTTCTACACAGACGGAAAAGATACCTATGTTGGAGTCGGTACAGGTATTCCGGAATCCATTCAAGATACAAACTATCTGGAGAAAATGTAATGTTGCGGATCATATCAAAACTATGGTCAGTAATCTATGATTTAAAGATGTATATCAACGGTACTGGCACAAAAACAATGGACCAAATCGATGAAGAACTAGATGTGTTGGAGTATCAGTGTAGAAAATACAACGATACCGACGATACGGAGGTGATACGATGAGAATCAGAGCAAGACCGTAAGGTCTTATTTTATTACACATTTTTAGAAGAAAGGAAAGCACATGGCAACAATTATCTCAGCCTGTATATCTGCAGGAGTAACTCTAGTAGTGTGTTTGATTCAGCAAGAGAAGACAAGATCCCTTATGGAGTATAAGTTGGACGAACTCACAAAAAGAGTTGATAAGCATAATAATACAATAGAACGTACTTACCACCTGGAAGAACAGATGGCACTACAGGAAGAAAAAATGAAGGTAGCAAATCATAGAATTTCAGATTTAGAAGAGAAGGTGAATTAAATGAAAGATTGGAAAAACTGGGCAAAATGTGCCGGCATCAGAGCACTGAAGACTGTAGCGCAGACTGCAGTAGCAACGATCGGCACAGCAACAGCACTCGGACAGGTAGATGCTAAGCTTGTGGTTTCGGCATCGATTCTGTCAGGAATCCTGTCATTATTAACCAGCATTGCCGGATTACCGGAATGTAACGCAGAGGGCGAATAATCGTCCTCTAACATATTATATAGTGTGTGCGACGTCGCACAGAAAGGAGTAATTATGGCACATTTATTTATTATAGCCGGACACGGAGCTGGAGACAGCGGAGCAGTAGGATATATCGGCAAAAAGATGTATACGGAGGCAGAGAGAGTCCGGGCGTTAGCTAAGAGGCTTTCTACACTTGGTGGTAGCAATGTAACAGTAGGAGACACAAGTCGAAATTGGTATGCTGACAAAGGGATTAGCACCTTGTCAATACCGAAAAGCTGGCAGATTATTGAACTTCACATGGATGGAGCCAGCGCTTCGGTGAGAGGCGGTCATGTAATTATCAAATCCGGTTACAAACCAGATGCATATGATACAGCTCTTGCACATTTTATCAGTGGATTCACGCCTGGACGAGCTAGTTCTATTGTTGGCAGAGCTGACTTGGGTAACGTGAACAGAGCAGCAAAAAAAGGATACAGTTATAGATTGCTCGAATGCGGATTTATAACTAATAAAGAAGACTTAAATAAAGTGAACAGTCACATGGATGATTTAGCAAGAGGTATTCTCAGCGCTTTTGGCATTATATCGTCTGTAAAGGCTGGCTGGGTACACGATAAAAACGGATGGTGGTACCGTAATGCAGACAATTCATATCCAAAGAATCAGTGGAAGCAGATCAGCAACGACTGGTATTGGTTTGATAGTCGCGGTTATGCTATTCATGATACATGGAAAGAACTTAAGGGTGAGTGGTACTATTTCAAAAGCGATTGTCGCATGGTTACCGGATGGCGTAAAGTAGATAATAAATGGTATTTTATGAACCGACAGGCATATGCAAATCATCCAGAAGGAGTAATGTGTGACGGATGGCTTCTTGATGGAAGATATTGGTACTATCTCAATCCGAAAAAGGGTGGACCGCATGGAGCTATGTGTACTGGATTCGTTACAGTAAATGGTCAGACATATTACTGCAGACCTAAAGCAGAAGCAGGTTATCCGGAAGGCAGCATGGTTACAGGAAAGAAAATTATCGACGGAAAAGAATATTATTTTGAAGCGGATGGTCGGATGAAAAAATAAAGAATCTGAGTAGAGCATCCAGAACGATCGGTAATGACATTTGGATGCAGATTCCATCCGGATGGATTGCTGCACGATATGGCGGTAAGACTTATGTAAGATAATCAAAATCGTCTTGTACTAATGGGCTAACTCCAAAACCAGTCACGAGAGAAAGGTCGATTCCTTCGTTGGAAAAATATCCCTTTTCGATTGCCACATACATCGGAGCATAGAAGATGGAGTGTGCTACTTCATTTAATGTAACAGGAGTCAGTTCCTGTTTTTTAGTACTTGTGGATTTTGAAGTTTTTGCTGTTTTGTCTGATGCGGATTCCGATTTGTCAGCAGATGTACATGCAAAAAGTGAAGTGACAGATAGTGTAAGGAGTAAAAGAAGTGCAGTGATACGCTTTTTCATAAGATCCTCCCGGTGAAATATATTCTATGGTTTATAGTATATTCGGAAAGAAGAAAACGGTGATGGAAAATCGAGAAAATATATCAATAGACAGGATTTATTTCCCGCTATCGTAGAACCGGTAGCGAGAGAATTTACAGAGAAGTTTGTAAGTGTGCAGGAGAGATTCCATGCGACAGACCCGGATAAGCAGGCAAAACAGTTAGATGATTTCGCACAGCAGGGTATGGAGATGTTTGTGGAATATATGTATGAGCATTTCGAAGAGTTCAAACTTCTGGTAAATGGTTCCTATGGGACGAAGTTCCAGAACTTTGTAGAACATCTGGTGGATATCGAGACAGAATATACATATAAGTTCATAGAAGCGACCGGACTTCATTTTAAATGAGGAAAGCCGGTTACGAAAAACTTCATGCACATTATGAATAAGGCATTATTTGAAAGCTTTTTCGAAGTGGTAAGGCACGATATGTCCAAAGAAGAGGCTGAAGAATATGTGGTCATGTTGGAAAAATATCACAGCGCCGGATGGGACATTATATACAAAGAAGGCTGTGAATCATAGGTGTATCATTGGTCTTAAAAAAGAAAATAAACAGACTGCTATAGTGTTACTGTGCATCTGCTGAAAAATGGTGATAGAAGGCACAGGTAACTGGCAGTCAATTATTTTTACCTGTGGTTAGATAAAACTCACAAAAGATACTTCTGACTTACTGAACGTAACAGCAGTTATATTACGTTATAACTATGATGAAATGAGATAAAGGAGTGAAGTTCTATGGCGGAAAAAACAGAGAAAAAACCGTCATCCATTCAACGGCTGTTTGAGTTTGCCGGAAACTACAAGTATCTGGCAGTTGCTTCGTGGATACTTGCGGCAATCAGTGCATTCGTCGCACTTGTTCCATTTTACTTTATATGGAGACTGATCAAAGAAGTACTTCGTGTTGCACCGGATTATGCGAAGACACAGCTAATGGCAGCAGACTGTAGCCTGTAGATAGCAGAAAGACCAGTGGGGACAGAAAAAAAGCTACTTTTTCACGTCTCCACTGGTCTTTTTTGTTTTATTTTCTATGAATTAGTGGTAAAATATTGAAGTATTAACGAAAAAATGAGAGGAAAAAAGAGTATGAAACAAAAAAATAGCTTTAGCGGGCAGATTGGCTTCGTATTTGCAGCAGCCGGAAGCGCAGTCGGCGTGGGAAACCTCTGGCGTTTTCCATATCTGGCAGCAAAAGACGGGGGAGGACTTTTCCTGATCATCTATCTTGTGCTGGTATTGACGGTTGGTTTTGTGTTACTGACTACAGATATAGCAATTGGCCGCAAGACGGGAAAAAGCGCAATCTATGCCTATGAATCAATGAGAAAAAAATGGAAATTTCTTGGAGTGATCACATTCCTGGTTCCGGTATTGATCATGACTTATTACGCGGTGATTGGTGGATGGATCTTAAGATATATCGTGATCTATCTTACAAGTTCAGGAAAGCAGGCAGTAGCAGATAACTGCTTTACTTCATTTATCTCTTCTCCGTCTTCCGTATGGTATGGACTGATCTTTATGTTCCTGACTGCACTGATCGTATATAACGGAGTAGAAAAGGGAATTGAACGAGTTTCCAAATTTATCATGCCGGTTCTGTTGATCATGGTAATTGGAATCGCAATTTTCTCACTTACATTAAAGACTACGTTGGATGACGGAACGGTCCGTACAGGATTACAGGGACTGAAGGTGTATATGAAACCGGATCTGACAGGAATCACGATTGGACGTTTCCTTCAGATCACATTGGATGCAATGAGTCAGTTGTTCTTTTCATTGAGTGTATCTATGGGAATTATGATTACATATGGATCTTATGTAAAGAAAGATGTAGATCTGAACAAAGCAGTATCGCAGATTGAAATTATGGATACAGGAGTTGCATTCCTTGCCGGTGTTATGATCATTCCGGCAGTATTCGTATTCTCCGGACTGGATGGTATGTCAGCAGGCCCGGGACTGATGTTTGTCTCATTGCCGAAAGTATTCTACTGTATGGGAGTGGTAGGAAGAATCATCGGAATTCTGTTCTTCGTGCTGGCAGGATTTGCGGCGTTAACATCTTGCATCTCGGTACTGGAATCCATTACCGCAAACTGTATGGAATTATTCCACACAGAGCGTAAGAAGACGACCAGAGTGTTATCGGTGATCTACCTGATCGCAACAGCAGTGATCGCACTTGGATACAGCGTCTTCTATGTAGAAGTTGCACTTCCAAACGGAAGTACGGGACAGCTTCTGGATATCATGGACTATATCAGTAACAGCTTTATGATGCCGTTTATCTCACTGTTATCAGCAATCTTGATCGGCTGGATCATGAAACCGTCATGGATTGCGGAGGAAATGGAACTGAATGGCAAAAAATTCAAGCGTAAAAAGTTATATAATGTGATGATGCGTTATATTATGCCAGTCATTATGATGATTTTATTCCTGCAGTCAACAGGTGTGTTGAATCTGATTATGAAATAAGAATATATAGAAATCGTAGTTTGAAAGGAAGTCGGAGAAATCTGGCTTCTTTTTGTAATCTGAGTATCTGGAAAAGTCAATGAAAGGTGTTGGGTGTATTGATTTTACTTTTTGCTATTAACTAATAATTGCAATTGTGTATAGTTTTATGTTAAAATATATTAAATAATAGTAATTTGGTTTAATAAAGTATGCGATATTATAACAGGAGGGGCAATGGGGAAAGGTTGGTACTAGCAAATTAGGAGAGTTATAATGCTATTTTGATTAATCAGAATAAGAATCAGAAAGAACGGATGAAATTATTACGACAGTTAACGGTACAACAATTAAATACATTGGAAGCGGCAAGCATGAATAATCTGAATAAGATCGGAAACGGAGATAGATAAGAATTAACTAAAAATGAAATAAAAAGTAAAAATATATAACCAAAAGGAGAGTAGACTAACATGAATACAAAAGCAGAACATGCAGCAGAATTACACCAGAGAGGATGCAACTGCGCCCAGGCAGTAGCCTGTACATTTTGCAAAGAATTCGGAATCAGTGAAGACGATATGTTTCGTATCGCAGAAGGTTTTGGTCTGGGTATGGGCGTGATGGAGATGTGTGGTGCATTGTCTGGAATGGCAATGATCATCGGCCTTGATAACAGTCAGGGAGGCACAGAAGAAGGATCCAGAACCAAAGGGGATACATATAAGAAGATCCGAAGCAAAGTAGAAAAATTCAAAGAGAAAAATGGTTCCTGCATCTGCCGGGAGTTAAAAGGTGTGGAGACAGGAAAAGTTCTCTGCAGTTGTCCACAGTGTATCGCAGATGCCGTAGCTTTGACAGAAGAATATCTGGCAGAGCAGGGAAAATAAAGTCTGGATAAAATAAAGCTCAGGGAAAATGAAATCCGGGAAAAGTCAATGCATAATGGAGAAAAGAAATGCGATTAAAAAATATATTAATTGTTGTAAAAGATATCGAACATTCCAAACAATTCTATCATGACCTGTTCGGACTGAATACAATTCTTGACAATGACGGCAATGTGATATTAACGGAAGGCCTGGTACTTCAGGACGAAAAGATATGGAAAGAAGTTCTGAATAAGGATATTATTCCGGAAAATCATGCCAGTGAGTTATATTTCGAAGAACCGGATATCGAAGCATTTGCCAGAAAGCTTGAAAAGTTGTATCCTAATATTAGGTATGTCAACCGGCTGATGACACACAGCTGGGGGCAGAAGGTGGTCCGTTTCTATGATCCGGATGGCAATCTGATCGAAGTAGGAACACCGATGTAAAGAATTTTGGAATGATAACGGAGGATAAGAAAGATGGGAGTTCAATCAATTGATGCAGAAGATGATCAGTTCGCATATCGTTACGATACACAGTTACTGATCGAGAGAAGAGACGAAGATCTGGATGAAGATGATATCGCAGATTATATTACAGAACATTTTGAAGGTAACAGTCTGATCGCAGCAGGTGATGAAGATCTGGTGAAGATTCATTTCCATACGAATGAGCCGTGGAAGATACTGGAGTATTGCAATTCTGTTGGAGAAATCTTTGATATCGTTGTAGAAGATATGATCCGTCAGGCGAATGGACAGCAGGGATAACAAAGAAAGCATTGAAAGAAGATTCTTCCCTGAAATTCCATCTTCAGAACGCCAAAGATCACGGAGTGACACAGAAAGAGATCGCAGCAGTGATCACACACGTGGGATTCTATGCAGGATGGCCGAAGGCATGGGCAGTAGAAGTTCCGGGAGAAGAGACTTCCAATGAATGGTGCGAGGCAGTATCCGATGAAGAATACGGAAAATTGAAATAATCCTACCGAAGTATAAAAAATGTGATAAAATGGTTGCAGTCAGGAAACTGATTGCAGCCATTTTTTTGGTATCGCCATGTGTTCGTAAGGAGCTGCCAGTGGCAGGTCATGTAGATACAAAAGTATGCAAGAGAAGTTGCTGGCGGTTGATTCTGAGGATTAACAGAGACAGAACATGAAAGGACAAGAATCATGAAGATAACATCAGTTGCAGTATTAGGTGCAGGTGCGGTAGGTTCCTATGTGATCTGGGGACTTGCGGACCGTGAAGATATAAAGCTTGGCGTGATCGCCGAAGGAGAAAGAAAGGAAAGACTGAGCCGTCAGGGTTGTGCGATCAACGGAAAGGTCTATCATCCGGAGGTGTGGACACCAGAGGAAGCAGAAAATGTGGATTTCCTGATCGTTTCGTTAAAATACGGTGCATTACCGGGAGCATTGGAAAGTATCCGAAAAATAGTTGGAAAAGATACCAGTGTAATGAGCCTGATGAATGGCGTGGACAGCGAAGAGATCATCGCAGAACAGATTGGAAAGTCACACATTCTTCCGGCTGTGATTAAAGTAGCGTCACACAGAGAAGCGGACGGATATCATTTCGATCCGGAGACAACACTTGGGATTATCTTCGGTGAATATGAAGCCCCATACGAAAGTGAAAGGGTAAAGGCGGTGAAAGAACTGTTTGCCGGTACGGGAATCCATTACCGCTCAACGGAATATGCAATAGAAGAAGTGTGGTGTAAATTTCGTCTGAATGTCTGCAATAATCTGCCACAGGCAATCCTGGGAGCAGGTGTTGGCTGTTACCGGGACAGTGAACATATGAAAGCAATTCAGAATGGTTTGAAAAAAGAACTGGAAGCAATTGCAGAAGCGAAAGGAATTGACATCAGTAAAGCGGACAGAATGTCCGGACGGGGAAGTGCGGTTCCGCCAAAGGCCCGTTATTCCACATTACAGGATCTGAATGCAGGACGTCATACGGAGATCGATATGTTTTCCGGAGCGCTGATGCGTATGGGAAAAGAACTGGGGATTCCAACACCATATAATGAATATACCTATCATATGATCAAAGCACTGGAAGAAAAGAATGACGGCAGATTTGCCTATACAGGAGAGGAAGAACCAACCTGGTCGAAATAAAAAGTTTGGGGAAGAGATATGTTAAAAAAAGAAGAAATGATTATACTTTTAAAGAATGACGTAGTTCCGGCACTTGGCTGCACGGAACCGGTATGTGTAGCACTGTGCGCAGCAAATGCAGGGAAAATGACGGAAAATAAGATCCGCTCGATAGAAGTGGAAGTAAATGCAGGAATCTATAAAAATGGAATGTCGGCAGGAATCCCAGGCTGTGATTATGTAGGACTTCCATATGCAGCAGCACTGGGAGCATATCTTAAGAATCCGGAAAAAGGGCTGGAACTTCTGGAAGATATCACACCGGAAATTCTGGAACAGATGAAAGAACTGTGCGGTATGGCTGCTGTATCCGTGAAGATTAAAGAGCAGGAGCAGGGATTGTATGTAAAATGTAAGATCAAGACAGAAGCAGATATGATCACATCGGTCATCAGAGGAACACATACGAATCTTGTATATCTGGAGAAAAATGGAAAGATTATATATGAAAAAAATCAGGAAAACGGACAGGCATCAGATAATGCTCTGATTGAGGCGTTGAAACAGATGACAATTGCACAGATCCGCCAGGTTGCAGATACAGCTTCAGAGGAAGAATTACATTTCCTGATGGATGGAGTGGAAATGAATGAAAGACTGGCAGCTTATTCCGAAGATAAGAAAGTCGGAGTAGGAATTGCAGATACGCTTCGGAGTGAAAAAGGTTCAGAGGTGTTGAAGAATGATCTGTTGACCAGAATTATGCTGAAAGTAAGTTCGGCAGCCGAGAGCCGTCTGGACGGCTGTCCGCTGCCGACGATGAGCAGTTCCGGTGCGGGAACAAAAGGTCTGGTAGTGATCCTGCCGGTCAGTGAAGCAGCAGACGCATTGGAAGTGTCAATGGAGAAAAAGGTGCGTGCGCTTGCAATTGCTCACCTGGTGAACCGTTATATCAATGCTTATATAGGAAAGCTGTCACCGATGTGCTCCTGTGTCATGGCATCATCAACGGCTGCATCCGTAGGAATTGCTTACCTGCTGGGAGGCAGTGACGAACAGCTTGGGTATGCGGTGCGAAATATGTCCGGGACGGTAACGGGAATGATCTGTGACGGCGGAAAGGTCGGCTGTGCAATGAAGGTTGCAACAGGATCATCGGCAGCCCTGCTTTGTGCGCTGACGGCCGTTCATGATGCGCCGCTTCGTGTGAGTGACGGTATCTGTGCAGAGACACCGGAAGACTGTATCCGTCATATGGCACAGATCGGTAATCAGGGGATGGCGCAGACGGATAAAGAAATCATTCATATTATGGAGCAGAAAAAGTGATGACAGAAAAAGTGAAACAACAGCATATGTTTTCAAATAAAATGATCGCCGGTATTCTGATACCGGTCGTTCTGGAACAGTTATTGAATTCAATTATGGGAACGGCAGATACGATGATGGTAAGTAATATTGGATCTGCAGCTATCTCGGCAGTATCGCTGGTGGACTCTATCAATATTCTTGTGATACAGGCATTTTCGGCACTGGCAGCAGGAGGAGCAATTGTCTGTTCACAGTATATCGGACAACAGAATAAAAAGATGGCGAATGAATCTGCAAGACAGGTGTTATTCATCATCACGGCCATCTCGATCGCAGTCAGTGTGTTATGTCTGGGATTTAAGAAACCGCTTTTGCGCCTGATTTTTGGTTCAGTAGAAGCTGACGTTATGAGAGCCTCAGAGACATATTTCTTTTATACAGCTATTTCATTTCCGTTCATAGCGGCATATGATTCGGCGGCATCCATTTTTCGCGCGCAGGAGAATACGAAGGGTCCAATGCTCATTTCCATGATATCGAATGCGATGAATATTGTTGGAAATGCAATTATGATCTGGATTTTCCATATGGGAGTTGCAGGTGCGGCAATTTCTACACTGGTCTCCCGTATATTCTGTGCAGTGGTAGTATTGATTCAATTAAGAAAAGACCGGCAGCCAATTGTGGTAAGAGATTACCTGAAAATCCGTCCGGACTGGGCGATGATCCGGAGAATACTAGGGATTGGAATTCCGTCCGGTGTGGAAAACAGTATGTTCCAGCTTGGAAAACTGGCAATACAGTCTACCGTATCAACATTAGGTACAACTGCAATCGCAGCCCAGGCAATGACAAATATTCTGGAGAATCTGAATGGAATGGCGGCAATCGGAGTTGGCGTAGGGTTGATGACAATTGTAGGTCAGTGTATGGGAGCGGACAGAAAAGACGAGGCGGTCTATTACATAAAAAAATTAAGTGTGATCGCAGAAGTGGCAATCATTGTAAGCTGCCTGCTGGTATTTGCATTGATCAGGCCTGTGACAGTTCTTGGCGGCATGGAGCCTGCAAGTGCAAAGATGTGTTTCCATATGGTAACCTGGATTACGCTTGTGAAGCCGATTGTATGGACGCTGGCATTTGTTCCGGCATACGGACTTCGTGCGGCGGGAGACGTAAAATTTTCTATGATCACGTCGTGTCTGGTCATGTGGCTGTGCCGATTTTGTCTGTGCGTGATACTGATCCGATTTCTGGGATTTGGACCGATGGGCGTCTGGATCGGTATGTTTGCCGACTGGACAGTGCGTGCAGTAATATTTACATGGAGATTCCATAGCAGAAGATGGTTAAGGTATAAGGTGATTTAAAGATGAAGTATGTATTAAAGAAGGCAGATCAGACAGAGGTAGAAGAAATATTCAGTCTGTATCTGAAGCGGATTCAGTGGATGAACGAAAAAAGGAATCGATCAGTGGAACAACAATGGTTATCTGCACAATTTTGTAACCGACCTGACTGAAAAAGGGGCTGGAAGAGAAATCATAAAAGCTGTCGAAGCACTGGCAGTAAATGATCACAAAGAAAGAGTGCGCCTGGACTGTTCCATCGACAATCCATTTCTTAATCAGTATTATGAATCAATGGGGTATGAGATGGCAGGAACCTGCAAAGATGGGGGGATGAAGGCAATAGGCGTGAAAATATATGGCATTACTATAGAGAAAAATAAATCATAATAAAGAAAATCAAAGGAGAAAAAAATGAACGAATTATATGAATTGATTGAAAAGAAAATAAAGGAATCGGGATATCCACGTCAGATTTCCGGAGCAGATGTATATGATGATATCTGTGATCAGATTGACGGAAAAGAAAATGGGACATATCTGCTGCTTTCGAAATTTGAGGATGATGTGATATTTGAATATCATATTACTATTAATGACGAGGATTTTAATCTGGGAGTTCTGACAATGAAAACACCGGAAGGAACATTCGAAGTAGATTTTGATAAGTAGGAAAAATATCAAAAACAAAAGATAAGTTGGAACATTATTAAAAATTTAGGGTAATACAATGGAAAAATCTTTAGAACCTTCAATTATTACGGTGCTTGGAACAGTGGTATTCCGTGTAATCTGGCTTTTGACTGTCTTTAAGATGGTTCCGACATATGAGATGCTGATGAATGTGTATGTTGCATCGTGGATATTTACCGGAGGGTTGTTGTTACTCATCTATCTGAAACATATGAGGAAGCTTGAGAAGAAAGCGATGAAATAAAAATATGACAACATATGAAAAGAAAATATTAATGGAAAATGGAACCCGGCATGAGATCGTATCGAGCAATCAGGATGTAGATGTCCGGTTCTACATGTCGGTGGATGAGGGAAGTTATGTCGCACCGCACTGGCATAACAGTCTGGAAATTATATATATGTTGGAAGGCAGCATGAAGGTAAAGTGCGAGAACAAAGAGATCGAAGTACGGGCAGGGGACATCAGTCTGATCAATTCAAGAGAGATCCATTCTTTCTGGAGTACTCCGAATAAATCACTGGTATTGCAGGTACCGGAAAGACTTCTGGAAAAATATATTTCAGACTATGAATTAATAAAATTTTATGTAGATCCGCATCCGAAAAAAGACACAGAAAGCACAAAGCTGGAGTGGTTAAAAAAAGTATGTTATGACATGTATGTGATATATGAAGTGCGGCCGGAAGGGTATCTTCTGAAATTCAAAAGTCTGTTGTATGACCTGTTATATATGCTGATCCATTCGTATTCTGAAAAGATGGTAGAAAAAGAAGTAAACAGGAATAATAAGAACCGTGAACAGATTAAGCAGATCCTGCGCTATCTGGACAGAAACCATATGCGTCAGGTTACCGTTCAGGAGACGGCGGAAGAATTCGGTTATAACCCGGATTATCTTTCCAGAATGTTGAAACAGCAGATCGGACTGACTGCCATGGAATATCTCTATGAAGTACGGATGAATTATGTATATCAGGATCTGATGAACACAGAGGATTATGTCAGTGAGATATTTGCAAGGCATGGATGTACGAATTATAAGGTGGCAATGCGGTGGTTTAAGAAGCGTTATCACTGTACACCATCAAAGATGCGAAAGCAGCGGACAGACAAAATGGAAGTCGTTGTGAATACGGAAAAATATGTAATAAAATAGAAAAAGTCGGAAATGTACCTAATAATAGTAGTTTATATTCCTAATGTGAACAAAAAACATCTGCTAGAATGTACCTATCAAAAAACAAAGGAGCAAAGCAATGGAAACTACAAAGATTAGTATCAAAGAACGATTTGCATATGGTTGTGGGGACCTTGGCTGTAATATTATCTATTCGGCAATGTCCTCATTTCTTTTGTTCTACTACACAGACTATGTAAAAGTCAGTGCATTGACAATTGGAACGATCATGCTGATTTCAAGATTATTTGACGGGGTAACAGACCTGATCATGGGAGTCATCGTAGACAGAACGAAGTCCAGATTTGGAAAATGCCGTCCGTGGATTTTAAGAATGGCAATCCCATTTGCAATCGCAGCAGTATTGTTGTTCTCAGTTCCTTCGGGATTAGGGGAGAATGCAAAAATCGTATACATATTTATTACATACAACCTGGTATCATCTGTTGTATACACAGCAATCAATGTACCATATTCAACATTGAATGCATTGATCACACAGGATCAGTACGAAAGATCTGTGCTCAGTATCTTCCGTATGACACTTGCAACAACAGGAACCCTGATCATCACCAACCTGACACTTCCACTGGTAGAATTCTTTGGAGATAATTTATCTGCATGGACGAAGACATTTGCAGTATTCGGAGTGCTGTCAATCGTAATCTTCCTGATCACTTTTGTGGGAACGAAAGAAAGAGTAAAACCATCCGCTAAGAGTAAGCATGAAAAACTTCCGTTCCTCAAAGGAATCAAAGTATTATTCTGTAATAAATACTGGCTGATGATCACATTGACACTGGTATGCATCTTTATCCAGTATTCATTGAATGGAGGGGCAGCCGTTTATTATGCCAAAGTTGTTCTTCATAATGCCAAACTTGTTGGACCGATGAATCTGGTAGCAAGTGTTGTTCAGATTATTGCAATGTTCTTTACAGCATTTATCATCAAACGTATCGGTAAGAGAAATATGCTGATCATCGGAGCCATCGTCTATGGACTTGGATTTGGAATGTTCCAGTTCGTCGGAACCAACTATTTCGGAATTATGTTCGCATCAGCATTAAAGGGAATCGGTAATGCGGGTATTTCTTCTTGTATGTTTGCGATTGTATCCGATACGATCGAATATGGTGAATGGAAGACTGGATATCGTACAGAAGGCCTGATTAACAGTGCATCAAGTTTTGGATTTAAAGTCGGAAATGGTCTGGGATCAGCAATGCTTGGATGGATCCTTGCACTTGGAAATTATGCGGAAAATGCGGCAGTACAGAGCGCATCTTCTGTTATGGCAATTAAGGCACTGTTCATTTATATTCCGGTTGCAGTTGCAATTCTTCAGATTGTAATTATGTTGTTCTATAAACTGGATAAAGAATATGATGGAATTGTTGAAGACCTGAGAAATGGAAAAGATGCAAAAGAAGCATAAAAAGATAATTACACCAGTTGAAATATACCGGTTATAGAATGAAGGAGATAAATATGAAGTTTACAGAAGGATATTGGGAAAAGAGCGAACGCGCCAATGCTTCTCATGCGATGCATGCATTTGTCGTAGAAGAAATTCCAAATGGTATGCGTGTGATAGCTCCGTTTCATAAAATCAATGACCGTGCAGATGCATTAGATGTAGGAACGATCACAACAGAATTTACGGCAACAAGAAAAGATATCATCAGTGTAAGAAGCTGGCATTTTGAAGGATATCAGAAGAAAGAGCCAAGATTTGAACTGAATACGGACGTGCAGGACGTGACCGTCAAAATAAATGATAAAGAAGCGGTAATGACTGCAGGCAGAATGCAGGTTATTGTAGACCGAGAAGAATTCAAAATCACTTATATGGCGGATGGAAAAGTTCTTACCACTTGCGGATTCCGCAATCTGGGATATATGCAGTATGACAGAGAGTGCCTGACAAAATTCCCACAGGAAAATTATATGGCAGCAAGATATACGCCGTATATGTCTACCGAGTTATCACTGGCACCGGGAGAATGTGTCTATGGTCTGGGAGAGAGATTTACTTCTTTCGTAAAGAACGGTCAGGTAGTTGACTGCTGGAATGAAGATGGAGGAACAGCGTCACAGATTTCCTATAAAAACATTCCGTTCTATATGACGAATAAGAATTATGGAGTACTGGTAGATCATACAGATAATGTATCATTTGAAGTTGCAAGTGAGAAGGTTGAATATGTAGGATTTTCTGTAAAAGGAGAGGAGATCCGCTTCCATCTGGTATACGGAGATTCCATGAAAGATGTGATCCGCAATTACACAGATTTGACAGGAAAACCGGCATTGCCGCCGACGTGGTCATTTGGACTGTGGCTTACAACATCATTTACAACGAACTATGATGAAGAGACAACAAGTTCGTTCATTAACGGAATGGCCGAGAGGGACATTCCTCTGGAAGTATTCCACTTCGACTGCTTCTGGATGAAAGAATTCCACTGGTGTGATTTTGAATGGGATGACCGTGTCTTCCCGGATGCTAAGGGAATGTTACAGAGATATAAAGAAAAAGGTCTGAAGATCTGTGTATGGATCAATCCATATATTGCACAGGGAACAGCCTTCTTCCGTGAAGGTCTGGAAAAAGGCTATCTGTTAAAACGTGCAGACGGTATGGGAATCAAACAGGTCGATAACTGGCAGCCGGGAATGGGTCTGGTAGATTTTACAAATCCGGATGCAACCAAATGGTATATAGACAAGCTCCGTACGCTGCTGGATATGGGTGTTGACTGCTTCAAGACAGACTTTGGTGAAAGAATCCCGGTTGATGTAGAATACTTTGACGGATCTGATCCTTGGTGCATGCATAACTATTATACACAGTTATACAACCAGGCAGTATTCAAACTTCTGGAGGAAGAAAAGGGAGAAGGAGAAGCCGTATTATTTGCAAGAAGTGCAACCGTCGGAGGACAGCAGTTCCCGGTACACTGGGGTGGTGACTGTTCTGCATCTTATGCATCTATGGCAGAGAGCTTAAGAGGTGGTCTTTCCTTTACAATGTCAGGCTTCTCATTCTGGAGTCATGATATGGGCGGATTCGAACTGACAGCCAGTCCGGATGTATATAAGAGATGGTTACAGTTCGGTCTGTTATCTTCACACAGCCGTCTGCATGGTTCGAAGAGTTACAGAGTACCGTGGCTGTTCGATGATGAGGCCGTAGACGTATGCCGCAAGTTTACAAAACTGAAGCTTCTCCTGATGCCTTACATTTATCAGATGGCCGTAAATTCTCATCATACAGGAATTCCGACGATGCGTTCCATGGTAATGGAATTCGAAAATGATCCGGCAACGAAATATCTCGACATGCAGTACATGCTCGGAGACAGTATTCTGGTCGCACCGGTATTTTCAAAAGATGGGGATGTGGAATATTACCTGCCGGAAGGCACCTGGACACATCTCTTAAGCGGAGAAGTAAAACAGGGAGGAAGATGGTATAAAGAAAATTATGACTTTATGTCACTTCCGGTATATGTAAGAGATAATACGCTTCTTGCGATTGGAAATAACGAAGAAACTGCAGATTACGATTTTGCTGATGGTGTAGAAATCCGGGTATACGAAGTAAACAACGGATGCAAGACATCATGCACAGTACCGGATCAGAAAGGTCATACAGCACTGACTGTAGAAGCGGTACGTGAAAATAATAAGTTAACATTGACAAGCAATGGAAAGAATCAGAATATGAGATATGTTCTGGAAAATGTATCAAATGTAAGCAACGTGACCGGAGCTGCGAAAGTAGAAGAAACAACAGAAGGTGTTGTTGTTATTCCGGAAACGGATGAAGTAGTTGTAGAATTTTAGTTTGTTATTATTATGGCGGCTATCACCCATCGGGGGTAGGCGCCATAATGCATAAAAAAAAAAAA